>ENA-ORXM01000899-ORXM01000899.1-marine-metagenome-genome-assembly--contig:-NODE-899-length-45929-cov-9.798177_pt1 | contig 45929 bp, 47 predicted proteins | sample MGYA00237867_ERZ511480 | MGnify/ENA primary metagenome ERZ511480 (study PRJEB26309, sample SAMN06266103) | marine metagenome | isolation source: Algal blade | place: United Kingdom:Sidmouth, United...
TAAAGGCTGGATCGGCTTTGGCCTCCTCATAAGCTTTTTCAAGCTCCAGGATTGGCGGCATCAAGGTCTCGGCAACATACCGCCCGCCAAAATCCCCAAACCGCCCGCGCTCATCCGGATAGGTCATATTATCGATTTTACCCATTATGCATCGCCTTTAAGAGAGCTTCAATTTTCGCCGCGTCCTTAACACCGGGTGAGGCTTCAACGCCAGAGCTAACATCTAAAATCGGTACCCCCGTCGCGGCGGCTTTGCGGGCATTGTCCGGCGTAATGCCGCCCGCCAAGGCCCAGAGCTTTGGGAGGGGGGCAGATTTTAGGACGCTCCAATCAAAGGCGGTTCCGTGCCCGCCCTGAACGGCGCTGCCGCGCGGCGGGGGCGCGTCATAGAGGATGAAGTCGGCGATGCCGGAAAATGTTTCGGCGATTTTGAAATCTTCGCGCGCCCGGATTTTAATTGCTTTTATAATGCCTGCGCCGGAGAGTTTTCGGATTTGCGCGGCGCGGTGCAAGTCTTCATCGCCATGCAGTTGGATAAAGTCGGGTTGCATCACTTTGGCGATATTACGGATAAGATCATCATCGGCGTTGACGGTGACGGCTACGGTTTTGGAGATTCCTTTGGCGGGCCGTGACAGGGCGGCGGCTTCGCGCACGGTCAATTTACGCGGGCTGGCGGCCTCGACGATAAAGCCTAGATATGACGCACCTGCGCCTATGGCGGCCTCGATGTCTTGGGGGCGGGTTAGGCCGCAAATTTTAACGCTAGGTGTCATGGGGCGGGCGTATCATGGCTGGTGTGGGATATATAGGGCGGGGTAATAAAGTTTATGATGAAACCCCCACCCCTAACCCCTCCCCACAAGGGGGAGGGGGACGCGTTACAGTGAAGCGTAAAACCTATCGCCTCCCTCCCCCTTGTGGGGAGGGATTGAGGGTGGGGGTCTATTATAGGGCAACTCCGTCCTCTCGACTTGCCCCAAACCTATGCCCGCGCTAAGCCGCGCTTATGAATGATTTTGCATTTGATATTTGGTATTTTGCAGGCCTGTCCGGGGACATTAAAACGGGCGATCTCATCCGCGTGGAAATTGCGGGGCAGCCCATTACGCTGGGGCGTAAACGTGATGGGAGCGTCTTTGCTTTGCGCGATATTTGCCCGCACCGCGCCGCGCCGCTCTCGGCGGGGCAGATGAAAGACGATACCGTCGAATGCCCCTATCATGGCTGGCGGTTTGGCGCAGATGACGGTGCGTGCAAAGAAATCCCGGCCATGTGCGATGATCAGGAGATGGACACGTCGCGCATTAAAGTGCGAACTTATCCGTCGCGCGAGCAGGGCCATTTGATTTGGGTTTATATCGCCGCTGATCCAAAATCGACGGCCCCGCCTGCATGTGACCCGCCGCATTTCCCGATGGCCGAAATGAAGCCCGTTATGCGCGATGGTGTGACGCTGAATTGTCATGTCGATCACGCCGTGATTGGATTAATGGACCCGGCCCACGGCCCTTATGTGCATCGTCAATGGTGGTGGCGATCCGAGAAATCCATGCACGAAAAAGCCAAACAATTTGAGCCGCGCGAGCTGGGCTTTGCCATGGCGCGCCACAGTCCGTCATCCAATAGTTTTGCTTATAAAATCCTGGGCGGGAAACCCGAAACGGAAATCACATTCCGATTGCCGGGCATTCGGACTGAGCATATTCGCGTGGGTAAAAAACAGCTTTTATCCTTTACCGCTGTCACGCCCATCGATGATGATCATACGCAAATTACGCAGGTCTTTTTTACCGATATTGGCGTGGTGAAAGTCTTCCGCCCCATCGTCGCGCATTTCGCCCGCGCCTTTCTGCGCCAAGACGCCGATATGGTGGACTTGCAGCAAATGGGCTTAAAACATGAACCGCGCCTGATGTTGGTCGATGATGCCGATACGCAGGCCAAATGGTATCACGCGATCAAACGCGAATGGGCCAAGAGCCGCAAAGAGGGGCGCGAGTTTGTAAACCCGGTCAAGGCGAAGGTACTCAGGTGGCGGAGTTAATATATCCCGCTCATCCCTGCGTAGGCAGGGACCTTTTGCGATAGCTCCTATCTACGCATATATAAGTGGCTGTGCGGCTGCTTGGAAGCGGTCCCTTATTTACGCGTTCCTTTAGTTTCACAGAACAGATCCCTGCCTGCGCAGGGATGAGCGGGTGTGGTGGGAGCAATGCCTCAAACGCCTAACCCCCTCGACTTCCCCGCGCCCCCATGTTAGCCCGCCATCATGGTCAATATGATACGCATATTTCGAATTATCAGCCCGTCCCGCTAGACATATTGCGGGCCGGGATAATGCCAATTTGCAAAAGCCGAAATGCAGCCGACCACCCTAATTTTTCAGAGATATATAGATGAGCACTGATACGCCCGCAGGCCGCGATTACCGCGAGACCTTATTCCTTCCGCAAACCGATTTTCCGATGCGCGCAGGACTTCCTAAAAAAGAACCGCAATGGCTGGAGCGTTGGGAGCGCATTGGGCTTTATGAAAAGTTGCGCGCTGATGCCAAAGCGCGCGGCGCAAAGCCTTATACGCTGCATGACGGCCCGCCCTATGCCAATGGCCATATCCATATGGGCACGGCGATGAATAAAATCCTCAAAGATATGGTTGTGCGCGCCCACCAAATGAACGGCTATGACGCCAATTATGTGCCGGGCTGGGATTGTCATGGCCTGCCGATTGAGTGGAAAGTCGAAGAAGAATTTCGCGGCAAAGGCCGTACCAAAGATGAGGTTAGCGGCCCGGAATTCCGCACGCGGTGCCGCGAATATGCGGCGCAGTGGCTCGATGTGCAGCGCGAAGAATTTAAACGCCTCGGCGTGGTGGGTGATTGGGATAATCCCTATAAGACGATGAACTTCCAGAGCGAAGCTGATATCTGCGGCGAGCTATTGAAAATCGCAAAAACTGGGCAGCTTTACAGAGGCTCAAAACCCATCATGTGGAGCCCCGTTGAGCAGACAGCCTTGGCTGAGGCTGAAGTCGAATATGCGGACAGGAAAGCGACACAGATTTATGTGAAGTTTCCAGTTGGAGGTTACAACATTAGTTCTGGCGAACTTTTCAATGCGATTGAGGTTATGTCGAAAGTCGTAGAGGAACAAGGTAATACTGAAGAACAAGATAAGGCTTTAAAAGAATTATTATCTGCAAAGGAAGCATCGGAACACCAATCAGGGAAAAAATTTACTGATGCGTCATTGGTTATTTGGACCACGACACCTTGGACAATTCCTGCTAATCGCGCTGTTAGTTTTTCTAGTAAAATTGGTTATGCAATTTACGAAGTTACTGAGTTGGAGGAGTCTGATTTTGTTCCATGGTCAAAGCCCGGTGACAAGTTAATCTGTGCTGTAAACCTTTGGGAACAAATCGCTAAGAGTGGTTTAATTAAGGGCTGGAAGGTAGCAGATACCATTTCTGCTTCTGATCTTGGTAATTTAATACTCGACCACCCCCTTAAAAACATGGCCGATGCAGAAGATAAATATAACTTCCCCGTTCCGCTGCTCGAAGGCTCTCACGTCACCGCCGATGCCGGTACGGGGTTTGTCCATACCGCACCGAGCCATGGGGAGGATGACTATGTGGTTTGGATTTCTAATCAGACAAAACTCGAAGGCCTAGGCATCGACCCTGTTGTTCCGATGACGCTTGACGATGCAGGTTGTTATACCGACGTCATGCCAACCCGTTTCCAAGGGCTCGATGTTATCCGCACGAGCGGGAAGAAACGCGGGCAGGACGGTAAGGCCAACCCCGAAGTTCTGAAAGCGCTTGTCGAATGCGGCAACCTTTTGGCGCGCGGAATGCTGACCTTGCGCGATGCTCACTCTTGGCGTTCAAAAGCCCCCGTCATTCGCCGCGCGACGCCGCAATGGTTTATCTCTATGAGTAATGGCGGCCTTCGCGATAAGGCGATTGCAGAAATTGAAAAAACCAAATTCTGGCCCGATCGCGGACGTAACCGCATCGGCACAATGGTTGCTGACCGTCCAGATTGGCTTATCTCCCGGCAACGTAATTGGGGCGTTCCGATTACGTTAATCGTCGGGCCAAATGGAGAGCTACACACAGAGCGCGATGACGTAGACGCCATCAATGCCCGTATCCTCGCCGCCGTTGAAAAGGTCGGCGTTGATGGCTGGTTTGAAACCCCGCTCGAAGAGTTCATGCCTGACGATAATGACGGCTGGACAAAGGTCACAGATATCCTTGATGTTTGGTTTGACTCGGGCTCGACCCATGCCTTTTGCCTCAAGCGCCGTGATGACCTCAAAGACCGTGCGGACCTTTATCTCGAAGGCTCAGACCAGCATCGTGGTTGGTTCCAAAGCTCGCTATTAGAATCTTGCGCCGTCTATGGCGAAGCGCCTTATGATGGCGTGCTGACCCATGGTTTTGTCGTAGATGAGAAGGGGCTTAAAATGTCCAAATCCCTCGGCAACACAATGAGCCCTGAAGATATCTCCAAACAATATGGCGCGGAAATCATGCGTATCTGGACGGCCTCTTCTGACTGGGCGAACGACCTTAAAATCGGTCGCGAAATCATCCAGACCAGCGCGGATGCTTACCGCAAAATGCGTAACACACTCCGCTATATGATTGGCGCGTTGGATGGTTATGACCAAGCTGACGCGGTGGACTATGCCGATATGCCCGCGCTCGAAAAATGGGTGTTGCACCGCCTTGCGGAAATCACAGCAGAGCATGGAACTGCTGTGCGTGACCATGATCATAAAAAGATCTTCAGCACACTGTTTAATTTTTGCACTGTCGATTTAAGCGCCTTCTATTTCGACATCCGCAAAGATGCGCTTTATTGCGACCCGCTGAATAGCACACGCCGCCGTGCTTGCCGCACGGTCATCAACGAGGTGTTCCAACGCCTAACAACATGGCTCGCCCCCATCATGTGCTTTACTATGGAAGAAGTCTGGCAAGCTCGCCACCCGAGCGAAGATAAGTCTGTGCATATGGAACTCTTCAGAGACGCGCCGGAAGCGTGGCTCAATGCAGATATTGCCGCGAAGATGGAAACTGTCCGTGACTTCCGCACCCAAGCCTCAGAAGCTATTGAGCCGCTGCGTAAAGAGGGCGTTATTAAGTCCAGTCTTGAGGCGCGTGTAGAAACCGCTATATATTTTGAAATTTCTGAAGCCATAGCCGCTTTGGACATAGGTGTTGAAAACACCTATCTGGAGCCGAGTGACCCAACGGATACACTAGCGGATTATCTGATTGTCAGCGAGTGTTCCGATATAGCACCTGGTGAGGAGGCTAACATTATGGCTCTCACGAATTTAGATGACTATAAAAAATGCGAACGTAGCTGGAAGTATTTCATAGGTGAGGGCGATATCACGCCAAGAGATGCTGCGGCTGTGAAGGCGTTTGAGGCGGGCGCGTAACTCTCTCTTTTTGTCATACCGATACACGACGCAGTCGTGATAATACCCATGCCTTGATATTTTGTTTATCGGCAAATTTGCACTTAGGCTCAACGTCTAGGCATGGGTTCCGCCACTTTTTAGCAAGCTAAAAAGGTGAGACGGATAAAAGATTAAAAGCTTCGCTCCCAAAAATGTCATTGTATTTTCGGCATCGCACTAGATACTCTAAGTTTGAACATCAGGGGATTTTATTATGCGTCTCGCTTTTATGGCTGCTTTTTGCCTCGGCTTGGGTCTCTCCGCTTGCGGGGCCAAGGATGCTGCGGTGCCCACATCTGCCTCCACGACTTCAATTGCCGCATTTGAGCGCGCGCCTGTCTTTAAAACTGCACTGGATTATAACAGTATTCCGCGCATAAAAGGCTGCGAGGATGAAGTGCCGCGCGATATGAAATATCATAATTGTCGCGACTCCAAACTTATCTACACCCGCGCGCTCGGAACAGCGAGTGTGATGGATGCGCCGCTTATGGTGATTTTCGGGTTCAATAAATGCCCTTATTGCATTAAATTGGAATCTGAGATTATGGATCCCAATGACCCGCTCAAGAGCTATGAGGTCGCAAAATATTTCTCCAAGGCAGAATACACGAAATATAAAACAGAAGGGAAACCCATCAAAATTCCTTTCGTTCGCCTTCACGCCCGCTCTGAACACGGCCTCGCCTTAGCGGATGAACTTGGCATCACAGAAATGGCTAAGGAAGCAGGCTGGAATCGCGTCTGGTCGCCTTTCGTCGTTTTCGTAAATTCCAAAACTGGCGAAATGAGCTCAGAGAGCGAATGGGAAGCGAAAGAGATTTACTGCGACTGGGCCGCAGGGGCCGCCGTCTCGCTAGAGAAAATAGGCATGGCAAAGAAAGGCAAACCTGTTACGGAGCGGAAAAGGTGCCCGAAGGTTTAAATTCTCTCCCACCGTTATCCTTGGATCTACCTTTTTACGAAAAAAGACTAAAACTCGAGGATCGCGGATATGGGACGTCGCCTAAGAATCGTCCATTTTCAAAGCCGCGATAAACGCTTCTTGTGGTATCTCAACGCGTCCAAATTGGCGCATCCGTTTCTTACCTTTTTTCTGCTTATCTAGCAGTTTACGTTTACGTGATGCGTCGCCGCCATAGCATTTCGCGGTCACGTCTTTGCGCATTGCGGCAATCGTTTCGCGGGCGATAATGCGGCCACCAATGGCGGCTTGGACGGGGATTTTGAACATGTGTCTTGGGATAAGGTCTTTGAGGCGTTCGCACATCTGACGTCCACGCGACTCGGCATTGTTACGGTGGACGAGCATAGAGAGCGCGTCGACAGGGTCCCCATTGACCATAATGCTCATCTTAACCAAATCACCTTCTTTCAAGCCGATGCTTTGATAGTCAAAACTCGCATAGCCTTTAGAGACAGATTTTAGGCGGTCATAAAAGTCAAAGACAACTTCATTGAGCGGGAGCTCGTATTCAACCATAGCGCGGGAGCCCACATAGGATAGATTCGTCTGAACACCGCGCCGGTCTTGGCAGAGCTTTAAGATGCCGCCAAGATATTCATCAGGCGTCATAATGGTGGCTTTAATCCACGGCTCTTCAATATGCTCAATCTGCATCACGTCAGGCATGTCGGCAGGGTTATGAAGCTGCACCATTTTACCGTCGCGCATGTTGAGCGTATAAACGACGGATGGCGCGGTGGTGATGAGGTCAAGATCAAATTCTCGTTCCAAGCGTTCTTGGATAATTTCCAAATGGAGCAAGCCAAGGAAGCCGCAGCGAAATCCAAAACCAAGCGCGGCCGAAGTTTCCATCTCATAACTAAAGCTCGCATCATTCAAGCGCAGGCGCCCCATGGCGGCGCGCAGGTCTTCGAAATCCGCCGCATCGACGGGGAAAATACCGCAAAAGACAACGGGCTGTGCGGGTTTAAAACCGTCCAGTGCCGTTTCGGTCGGGCGTTTATCTTCGGTAATCGTATCGCCCACAGCCGCGTCCGCGACTTCTTTAATAGAAGCGGTCAGGAAACCAACTTCGCCGGGGCCGATAGAATCTGTGTCCGTCGGCTTGGGCAGGAAGTAACCGACTTTATCGACGGTATAATTCGCGCCCGTATTCATCGTGCGGATGCGCATACCTTTTTTTACGGTGCCTTCGATAACGCGGAACAACACGACCACGCCCATATAGGTATCATACCAGGCATCGACGAGCATGGCTTTCAGAGGTGCAGAGGCATCAGCCTCTTGAGGGGCAGGGAGCTTTTCGCAAATAGCTTCGAGAACGTCTTCAATACCAATGCCAGACTTGGCCGAGCATTCAATGGCCTCAGAAGCGTCAATGCCGATGACTTCTTCGATTTGCGCGCGCACACGCTCAGGCTCAGCAGCGGGGAGGTCAATCTTATTGAGGACCGGGACAATTTCATGGTCATGCTCAATCGCTTGGTAAACATTGGCGAGCGTTTGCGCTTCCACACCTTGCGACGCGTCAACAACGAGGATTGAACCTTCACAGGCGGACAGGCTGCGAGAAACTTCATAGGCAAAGTCCACATGACCCGGCGTATCCATAAGGTTGAGCACATAATCCTCGCCATTTTTGGCTTTATAATCGAGGCGCACCGTCTGCGCCTTAATGGTAATGCCGCGCTCTTTTTCAATATCCATATTGTCCAGCACTTGCTCGGACATTTCGCGGTCAGACAGCCCGCCCGTGAAAGAAATCAAGCGGTCCGCTAATGTGGATTTCCCATGGTCAATATGGGCCACGATAGAAAAATTACGGATATTTTTTTGTGTGCTCATGGAAGCTTATGTAATGCGGATGGCGCGATTAGCAAGCGTGGTTTGCTGCCGCACTAGGAAGCTATTACACTCTCTGGCAAACCGTCTTGAATGAGCGTTGCCAAAGCTTGCACGGCCTCCACTCTGGGGAAGCGTTTGCGATAGGTCAGATAGATTTGCCGCTCGGCCCCTTTATCGGTTAGCTCGTGGCTCATTAGGCCCATTTCAGGGCTCCAACCGCCGCGCATTGCCAAGGCAGGCACAAGGGTTACGCCTTGACCTGACGCGACGAGGTTAATCAATGTTTCTAGACTGGTGGCCCGTAGTGATTGACGGCGGGTTTTCTGAGTGGGGCGGCAGATTGACAAGGCTTGATCGCGAAAACAATGGCCTTCGGTCAAGAGCAGCACATCGTCTTCTTTTACATCCTTCATGCTTGCATCTTCCAGATTGCCCAGTTCATGATACTCCGGGAAGAGCAGCCAAAAGGGTTCGCGGTAAAGCTCTATTGCGGACAGGCTTTTATCTTCGGGAGGCGTCGCTAATATGGCGACATCCAATTCCCCTTTTAATAACGCCTCATTCAAGCGGTCTGTTATGTCTTCACGATAAGCGACGGATAAATTCGGCATAGCCTTTTGAAGTTTCCCGACAAAAAGTGGGATGAGGTAAGGGGCGATGGTCGGAATAAGTCCCAGAGATAGATTGCCGGCCAAAGGGTCTTGGGCTGAAGCCGCAGCAGTTTTAATGCGCTGCGCCGCATCTCGGGCCTCGCGCGCTATTAAGATGATCTCCTCGCCAATATCTGTAACTCTGACACCTTTATGGCTACGTTCAAAAAGTTTGACGCCTAATAGGTCTTCGAGCTTTTTTATCTGTCCAGACAAAGTTGGTTGGCTGACATGACAGCTTTCCGCCGCCCGCCCGAAATGTTTGAGATCTGCGACAGCACAGATATAATCAAGATCACGTAAGTTCATTGGTTAGGCCGATTATGGAAATAAAATTGATAGGTAGATTTTATGGCTAAATTCAAATTAGTTCAACCCTGACTATCAAATTTAAGTGAGTTCGGTTCTGCCGATAGCCTTTTCCATTTAGATTGATATACTGAGACTATGAGACATATCCATTTTACCTTATTAGCTCTCTTTGTGCTGACGGCTTGCGCGACAACAGAGACTACAGAATTTGCGTCAAAATACTCTGACTCCGAGATCGCGAAGATGAGCGCAGAACATTTTGAAATTCTGGAAGGGGATGCAAAGGCGGCCCTTGGGCCGACATTTAAAAAATATGGCGCGCCGGATGCCTATATTGAAGGCTTGATGTCCTCAATTGATAATCCAAATGCAAATCATCTCTATGGCAGCGGTGAATTTGAAACGAAGTTAAGCTTGAAAGAGCACACCTTTTGGCGAATTGACGGCGAAAACTTGGCGGGACATTTAGAGCCTGTGAAAACTGGACATCTCGTTTATGAAACTCTGCGACTAGATCCTTTATCAAAAACGTTGGAATTTACAGAAACCCTCACAAAGCGAGGCCAAATTTTTACTGTCTTCGAGCGTCAGCTTGGTTCTGAAATTATAATTACGTTTCATAAATCTGGCGAGCTTCCTCAAACGACATTAGATAGTGTTAGCTTTTTTCCATGAGCGTCTCGGAATCCCCCTTTCATCGATTCAAAGGACCGCGCCTTCTCGCGCTGTTGGCTGTCTTTGTAGCCTACACAGCATGGTATGTGGGGCCGGGCTTCTTTGGTGATTTAATGCGTCTGCCAGGACATATCTCATTGCAGGAAAAAGGGTTTTATTCGGGCGCTGAGGCTGTTGAGATCTTGGGGCGGCTTGACGAGGCAGGCCGCAAGACCAAATTTCTCGCGCTCATATTTGACCTGCCCTATATGATATTGCAGGCCTTGGTATTCGAAGCTTTAATCGCTTTTGGCATGCGCCATATAAAGCCGAAAAGCCTGAAATGGAATTTACTTTTCATATTGCCTATAGGGTTCTTGCTCGCGGATTTTGCGGAAGATAGTTTCCTCGCATTAACGATGGCGACGGGGTCGATCGTGCTTGGGACCATAGCGGGTATTATGACTGCGTTAAAATTTGCGACCTTCATTCTAGGTATCGCAGTGTCTTTGATTATGGGCCTCACGGGGTTGATGGCTTGGTTTCGGCATAGAAAAGGCAGTGAGAACTAACGATTTTCGTCTTTTGTTAACCCTAATTTATCACACTAAGCACGCTGGAAAAAATGCGTAAAGGATTACTCATGTCAAAACATTATTCACGAACCTATCGTCGCCCGTTTTTTGCGCTGGGCTTGGCCTTAGCTTGCGCCTCAGTTCTGGCACTGGCAGGTTGTGCAACTCCGGCCAATAATCCGACACAGAATAATGACATTCGCAATGCTCAAAATAAGAGCCAATCTACAGCGAAATCTTATAATGAAAGCGAACTCGTCTATGCGATCTCCACACATTTAGGCGTCACATCTGAATCTGCGGCAACCGCAATTGAACGGCTTTTCAAGGAACGTGGTCGCCCTGTTGGTTACATCACAGGGCAAGAAGGTAGTGGCGCGCTAATTATCGGGGCGCGTTATGGCCAAGGAACGCTCTGGATGAAAAACGGTGGCAGCAAGAAAGTTTACTGGCAGGGCCCATCTGTTGGTTTTGATGGCGGGGCAGATGTGTCCAAAGTCTTCACTCTTGTTTATGGGCTTGATAATGCTGATTATATATATCAGCGTTTCCCTGGTGTCGATGGTTCGGCATATTTGGTTGCTGGCATGGCGATTAATTATCAGCGCGCAAATGGCATTACACTCGCACCTGTGCGAACTGGAGTAGGGGTGCGTTTAGGCGCGAATGTCAATTATATATCCATGACACGTAAGCGTTCACTTATTCCTCTATAGTCTCATCTAGCCAGCCTTCATATTTGACCAGCCGCCCAAAAATAGGCGCGACTAAGTCGACGTGAAAGTTAAAGCGATCGTCAGCGTCATGTTCAAAAATATCTCCGCGAGGGACCAAAAATTTGGGTAGGGGAATGCCAAAAATTGACCACCCTGTAGTTTTGAGAATTTGCCGTCCGTCTTGAACTAATATCGCTAGGTGAACCGCGATGGGACCGAAGCGCTCCACGACGAGGCGGCTTTGTTTCCCGCGCCCTGCTTCTTGGGTGCTCACCATGCGGCGCCCATCAAAGAAACGCTCCCATATTTCTTTACCACAGTCCTTCGTCAGGACGACTTTCAAGGGAATATCGGGCGAAGCTTTGGGGAAGCGTAAAACGGTGGCGACGATATGGGAGAGCGGGTTTTTCCCGCGCGTGACTTTGCAGCGTCCTTCAAAGGTTTTGCCTGCGCCAATGCGGTGAAGATTTTGCAGTGGTTCGGACATTTTGTTATAAGTCTCGCCCAGAATATCTTCATAAAGGTTACGGTCTTTGCGGTTGTCATCATGGATGCCATGGACTATTTTCAGCTTTGAAAATTCAGTATCAAAGTCAGATAGATTTATATCCGTAACCGCTGTTCTTGCGCCTGTCGGGACAGGCTCGCCGCGCAACCATTTTCGGACCATAATGGCTGAGGGTATGGCCGGGATACGCGGCCCGTCATCCTCTTCGGCAATCAAGTGCCAGCTTCTGGATTCAGTTTCGTTAGAGGCTCGTATAAACATCCCCCCGCGATGTTCGCCTAAGCTCACAAGGCTTTGGGTTTTATAAAACAGACCTGTCAGCCACGCTATATTGGGCAAGAGTTTTAACCGCACGAGCCACGCTAAGCCAATGAGGCTTCGATGTAAAAATTCAGGTCTTGGCCCCGCGCTCATCCATATATTTTGTAAGCCGTTAAAATGACGAGGCAACTCCTGCGGGTCAGGTCCTTCAACGACAGAGAATAATATATTCGGCATAGGTTTATGACCCGGCACACAAATCGTCTCGCGGTGCGTTTCAGTCAGACCATGAACATGTGTAAATTCACCGCCGCGTAACACACCGACCTTTTTTTTACCTGCATAGGCCGCTACAGCGGCAATCACATTGCGGCCCATAACAGCTTTGGGTGAGGGCGCTATTCCTGCGAGGATATCAGTAATGCCGTCCATCTCTTTCGAAAGTTCTCGTGCCGCCGCTGCCGTGAGGACAGGGTAAGTAGAGAGGCCAGAGAGTAGGGTGATGCCCTTGTCTCTGGCCCGCGCATCAAAGCCGCGAATATGATCGACAAAGTCCAAATCATCACAAATATCCAGATAATGACAACCATTGGCGAGGGCGTATTCAATCACATTATCACGCTTGCCGTCGCCATAATTCTGAAACGGGCCGGAAGCATCGATAATGATGTCGGGCGGCGATTCTATTTCCGCGGCGAGGTCACCATTACGGTCAAGTTTTAGCGCGTTAAATGTAGCTTCGCCTGAGAGGGATCGACAGGCCGCTTGCGCTTTCCCAAGGTTGCGTCCAGCCAAAGTGATTGTGAGATCATCTTCATCCGACAACAAGTCAGCTATGCCGTAACCAAAGGTTCCGTAACCGCCTATGATGAGCACATCCATATTTCTAATGTAGGGGGTGCCACCTAAATTGAAAGGCGGCAAATTTGCAGGGCTTTACCCCCTAAGCCGTCCACCTGCTTTCATCACGCTCGCAATAATCTTATCACTAACGGCTTCGATATCTTTATCGGTCAGGGTCGCGTCTTTTGGGGAAAGCGTTACGTCAATGGCGAGAGATTTATGACCTTCCTCTACACCTTTGCCTTGATAGATATCGAAGAGAGACACATCGCTGATAAGCTGTTTGTCTGCGCCTTGCGCCGCTTTCAAAATCGCGCCGGCTTGCACATCTTCAGCGACGATGAAGGCAAAGTCGCGATGGACGGGCATAAAGTCCGATAGGGCGAGCGCAGATTTAGCTTTGCTCGCCTTTTCCTTTTTCGGGGCAGGAATATTTTCAGGCCAGACTTCAAAGGCGACCACGCGGCCTTCAATACCAAGAGCCTGGAGCACGCGCGGATGCAGTTCTCCAAAATCAGCGAGAATATTTTTCGGGCCCATTTGCAGGCGGCCTGAACGGCCTGGATGCCAATAATCACCCGTGGGTTTTGACATTTGCAGATTGGAGACATTTGCGCCCATAGCCTCTAATGCCGCAAGCGCGTCAGCTTTGGCTGCGAGGGCATCGACAGGACAATCTCCCGCCCAATGGCGCTCTATTTCGGTGCGGCGCATCCCTGCGAGGGTTAGCGCCTGTTCATTAGGCTCAGTGCCGCGATATACAGGCCCCAGCTCAAATTGTGCGGCCCGAGGATAGCCTTTATCAGCGTTGCGCTGTCCTGCGAGGAGCAGATGGATAAGCGCAGTGGGGCGCATGCAATCAAGGTCTGATGAAATCGGATTATCGAGCAGCATCTTATTTTCGCCGCCGCCGAAAAGTGTGGCATGATCTTGAAGCACAAATGACCATGTAATGGCTTCGGACAAGCCGCGAGAAGCGAGAGCCCGGCGGGCCAGGCGCGTACGGTTTTGCGTGAGTGTGGCGGTGGGTTCACGGCGTCCCGGCAAAGGCGGTAGGCTCAACGCTTCGAGATTATGGTAGCCGTGAATACGGGCAATCTCTTCGACAAGGTCAGCACCTTCAGTGCAATCTCGCCGCCATGTTGGCACGCCAATTTTCCAAAGCGGTCCTGTTTTCACCGTAAAGCCCAGCGCTTCTAAAATGCGGGTCATTTCATCATCGCCGAGTTTCAAGCTTGTGAGTTTTGTGACCTGCATAGGATCAAATTCTATGGCGGCAGGCGGAGTCGGTATTTCGCCTGCAATGACAACCTCGCTGACCTCTCCGCCGCAAATTTCTAGAATCATTTGCGTGGCCAAGTCCATACCGCCTAATAAGAAGCCTGTATCCACGCCGCGCTCGAAACGATATTTCGCATCGCTATTTACGCTAAGGCGCTTGGCCGTGCGACGAATAGTAAGCGGGTCGAAATAAGCACATTCAATCAGGATATCCTTTGTGCCTTCATCACAGCCTGTTGTCGTCCCGCCGACAATACCGCCAAGCCCGAGAATGCCGGACTCGTCGCATATGGCAACATCGTCTGGGGATGCTATGTAAGACTTATCATCTAAAGCATCAAATTTCTCGTCTTCGCCCATGCGAACTGTAATGTTGCCCTTCAACTTAGCAACGTCATAGAAATGCAAAGGCCGCGCACGATCATAGGTGATGAAGTTCGTAATATCGACGAGGGCAGAAATTGGGCGCAGGCCAATGGCTTTTAATTGGTCTTGCAGCCATTGCGGTGAAGGGCCGTTTTTCACGCCTCTAATGACGCGGCCTACGAAAGTTGGGCAGGCTTCGGGTACATCTGTTTTAATTGCAACAGGGCAGGGGAAACTGCCTTTCACATTTTCAATCGGTTTGGTGATGACTTTGCCGAGACCCACAGCGGCGAGGTCGCGTGCAATACTGTCCACGCCGAGCCAATCTGGGCGATTGGGCGTGACTTCAAAATCAATGACAGGGTCATTCAGGTCAAGGGCATCAGCGAGCGGCATGCCCATCTTAAGGCTGCTATCCAAATCCATTATCCCGTCAGAATCCTCGCCGAGGTCAAGCTCTTTGCCTGAACACATCATACCAGAGCTCTCAACGCCGCGAATTTTGCGGGGCTTTTTATCAAGACTGAAATCTGCGCCCGGAATATAAGCGCCCATGGGGGCGTAGGCGACGGTCATATCGGCGCGAGCATTGGGCGCGCCGCAGACAATTGTTTTCACGCCGTCGCGAGTCTCGACTGTGCAGACTTTTAACTTATCGGCGTCAGGGTGTTTCTCAGCTGCCAGGACTTTAGCAATAGAAAAAGCTTTGAGTTTTTCAGCGGGGTTTTTAACCTCTTCAACTTCCAGTCCCGCAAGCGTCATCGCCTCGACAATTTCATCAATTGTGGCCTCAGTCTCGAGGTGCTGTTTTAGCCATGAGAAAGTGAATTTCATCTGGGTCTCTAATTAGCTTGGCGCGCCGCCGCACGCTGATCAATATAGGTTTGGAACTGGTCAATTGGGGCGTCTTTTATACCGCAATTTTTGATAGGTTTGGGAAGTTTTTTATCCAGAAACTTAACGGTCCAACAATCCTCAAAAACGGAACAATAGCAGACTTCGACATCTACATCTGCCATTGGCGTGCCCCATTGGCCCCGAAGATAGGCTGCTAATTCAGACCCTGGCGAGCCCATATTATATGAGAGCGGTGTCTCGCTTTTCCCGGCGGGTAAAAAGCCAGCCCCCGGTTTTTCAGTGACTTTCGCCCAGCTACGTAAGCGAGGAGTCATGATAGCATCTTCAAAAGTCTTGTAATCCGCAATTACTTCGCCTTTTTGCAAAGGCCTCACACGTTGGATATGCGCAATTCCGGCTCCGACATTATTTAATGTTATTTCAAAGTGAGGTTTTACCTCGCCGCGTGGTGTGGCTTTATCCAAATACCCCATATCAATATCGATAATTGGCAAAACGCGAACTTTCTGCGTTTCTTGGTTCATCTTATAGGTCGCGCGTGAGGTCATAATGCCAACAAAAGAAATCAACAGCGCACAAAGACCTGTCATCAAGCCGATGTCGATGCGTTTGAGTAAAGACTTAGACGGTGAAGATATTTGATTCGCGTCAGTAGAGCCGGGAGGTACTGCCATTAGCTCAGCCCCGTCGCCAGATTGGCCTGCAATAACGGGTCAAACCCATAATGCGCTAGCCATCGTGTATCACCTGCAAACATATCACGAAGGTCAGGCATTCCATATTTTAACATGGCGAGGCGGTCCACACCCATACCAAAAGCGAAGCCTTGATATTCCTCTGGGTCAACGCCGCAGGCACGCAGCACATTGGGATGCACCATGCCGCAGCCGAGAATTTCCATCCACTTTTCGCCTTGGCCAATTTTAATCGCAGATCCAACACGTTCGTAGCGCACATCCATTTCGGCTGAGGGTTCAGTGAAGGGGAAATGATGGGGGCGGAACTGGACATCGACATTAGTTTCGAAAAAGGCGCTGACAAAGTCCATCAACACACCTTTCAGGTGACCCATATGAATGCCCTTATCAATGACGAGGCCTTCGACTTGATGAAACATTGGCGTGTGGGTTTGGTCACTGTCACAACGATAAGTCCGGCCCGGCGCGATGATGCGGATAGGCGGCTTTTCATTTATCATCGTACGGATTTGCACGGGGGATGTATGTGTTCTGAGAACCTTTTTTTCCTCACCTTCGGGCGCGGTCATGAAAAACGTATCATGCATATCGCGCGCTGGGTGACCGGGCGGAAAGTTTAGCGCTGTGAAGTTATGAAAATCGTCTTCAATGTCAGGACCTTCCGCGACAGAGAACCCCATATCAGAAAAGATAACGGCCATTTCTTCCATGACCTGTTGCACAGGATGAAGCGTGCCAGCAGGCGTGCCAACAGGTAGAGACATATCCATGGTTTCGCTTGCCAGCGCGGCATCAAGCGAAGCGTTTTCAAGTTCTTCTTTTTTAGCTTCTACAATCGCGGCGATGTCTTTTTTAAGGCCGTTTAGTGCAGGGCCCATGACTTTTTTTGCTTCAGCAGTCATTTTACTGAGTTCACGCATTTTGAGGCTTATAACACCTTTTTTCCCAAGGTATTTTATTCGAAGGCTTTCAACCTGATCTGAGTTTTCATCTACTTTATCTTTTATTAGATTGAGAAATTCTTGGGCAAATTCTGATGAGTAATCACCTGCTTGCATGTTTTTGAACTGTTGCTCTCGGATATCTAAAAGTGTTGGTTGATTATTCATTGTTATGTCCGCAAAGATTTTGGGGTCTTTTACGCCTCTTTTGCGAGGCGTCAACAGGGCCAGTTCGGGCTCTAGTCCTAAGCCGAGTTGGTTTGGCGCATATCGCCCATATTTTTGAGACGGCGTTTCGCTTTTTCAAAGGTCTTACGGTTGGAAGGTTTTTTGATATCTGGATCTTCGATGATTTCGACTTTTTCTTCTCTTTTGCGGAAAACATTGGGCTGTCGCGCCAATGGGTCGAAACCGTAATTTATATGACTAAGGGTCTCATTTGTCCCAAGCAGAAGATATCCGAGCGGCTTTATGAGTGTTGATAACCCGCGCAGTACACGAACCTGTGCAGGGGAACTGTAATGGGGTAGGGCGTTTCTGAAGACAACGATATCAAACTGTCCCAGAGAGTCGAGGTTGGAAAGTAAATGTGTTTCCTCAAATTTCACAGATTTTCGAATGTGTTCTTTGATCACCCAATCTTCAGCCTGCCTATCAAAATAACTGAGGAGGTCCCGTATGGGAAGGCCGCGTTGAACTTCAAAATGGGTGTAACGCCCGGCCTTGGCACGGTCGAGCGCTGAAGAAGGGTAATCAACCCCAACAATTTCAATGGCGACATCAGGGAACTTATCTTTGGCTTTATCTAGAGCCATAGCCAGACAATAAACTTCTTGTCCACTGGAACAGCCAAATGACACAATGCGAATTTTTCCACCTTTATGAATTGGATAGAGTGCCGGAAAGATAACGCGCTCGACTTTATCAAAACTGGTTCTGTCTGTATAAAAATGGGTATCGCGCTCTAGAAGGCTGGAAACGACTTTCAGGGCAAGGCGGCTTTGGCCTGTGTTAAACAACTCCTCAATCATCTCATCAAGGGACTCATAACCTTCTTTGCGCGACAAAGACGATAGACGGGTTTCGATCAGAAAGGCATGATCGCTTCCTAGGTTCACGCCAGCAAGTTCTAAGGTCAAGCGTTTGAGCGCTTCATAATATGTAGGATTGAGCGAAAGCGCTCCGCGCATCAGATTAAGCCTGCTTGGAAAAACTTAGACTCGATGATATCGGAATCAAAAGGCTTCATGACATATTCGTCGGCACCTGCATCCAAAGCTTGGGTGATTTTAAGGACATCCCGTTCGGCTGTGCAAAACACAACAACGGGTTTATCGCCAGTGGGCTCTTTACGGAGTTCTTTTAGAAAATCCAATCCATCCATGACAGGCATATTCCAATCGAGCAAAATAGCATCAGGCATTTCTAGGCGGCAGCGCTCAATAGCGTCTTGGCCATTTTCAGCTTCTTTAGTATCAAACTTTAAGTCTTTTAAAATACGGCTCGCAACGCGGCGTATCATGCGGCTATCATCAACAACGAGGCAAGTTTTGGCGGTCATATACCAACCTCCATTGTCATATCAATCAAAGGCTCACTAACATGCGGAATATGTTCTGGCTCGGTCTCAGGGAAAAGCGTTTCAATTTCGCCGTCACAAGCCACTTGAATACCCAAGCCCTTTGGCGTTTCTAAAGCGCTGATATCGATATGCCCTCCGCGCGACAAACCTTTGGCCATACGTGTATTTGGCGGAGCGATGCGCGTGCGGACAAGCCGCGTCACAATATGTTCAAGCTGTTCCCGAATGGCTCCGACTTGGCTGTCGGCAAACGCTAGACCATCTGCGGCGTAAGATACGCTGACGAATTTACCTTGAGTGCGGGCGGCGCGCAATGCGCTATCAGTTATATCTGGCATAAGGCTTTCAAAACTGACATGCGGCTCGTTAGACTTTATCGGTATATCTAGCTCGAGCCCTGCCAAACGTTGGAGGGCTGGGGCTGTTTGACCAGAAAATTTGATTAGCGGTATTAAAGTTTCGCGTGCGGCCTTAAACTTTGTTGTAGGACTTAGGGTCAGCGGGATCTCTGTCGTCTTGTTTGAGGCTATTGCGACTACCGATGGGTCTGGCGAAATTTCATCCAAACCTTGGGCATATTGTGTCGTCAATTTATAGAGCGCCATGAGACGCCCATCAATTTTTGGTTGGGAGGAGTCGCTTTTGTAACAGTCCAAAACAGATTGCGCCGCGCGCGAAATACCGTGGGCACAGAGCGTGCGAGCATCGAGCTGTATATCTTTTAAAGATGATTTCGCGAGTTCTACGTTAAACCGCGCATCAGATAATAAAATATCCATTGACGACATCGTGCTGTTAACGAAATCGCGGGCGTCTAGAAGGTCATCACCAATTTGGGTCATAAGAGTGTTTCGACTCACCTGTGTTAAGTCGAGACAAAGTGCCCAAGAAAAGTTAAGAGGCCCTAAAGTTTTACGGAATTTATAACCTAATTAAGCGGCTTAAGCAGAGGCAGGTTGAGGAATATGGGCGCTAAAATTCACGGTTTCGCCGTCAACAAGCGCTGTTACAGAGCCTTTAAGCTCGCGCGCGATCATTCCTGCATAAAAGGGTTGAATTGTGCGGCCATCAAAGCCGTCTTCGGGAGCTTTTCCAGATAATGTTTTTTCAACAGCAGTATCTAGCCGTGATTTAGGCCCTGTTGCAGCTAATGACATAGTTACAGTTCCAGCACTTTCAGTGGCTGAAATAACGATTTCGCCTCCTCGCGGCACGGACTGCACTGCAAGCATGACGAGGTTGAGGAGTAAACGGGCGGTATTTTTTTCCAGTCCCTCAACGCAATCAGCCCAACGTATGTTCGCCTTTCCGCCCTCATACATGTCACCCGTGAGCGCTTTTAACTCTTCGACACCAATAACTCCTGGAGCGGAGCCGCCTGAACCAAAGGCTAAGCGGAGAAATCGTAATTTTGCCCCTGCTTGTCTTGATGACAGCCGCACAAGACCCATGGCGTCCTCATGCATTTCAACATTGGTGTCGTCATCCAAGACTTCAATAGCTGTCCCTAGCGCGCCGATGGGGCTGATAAGGTCATGACATATACGCGCGGATAGAAGCGCGGCTAGGCTCGAAGGGGTTAGTTTTGTGATTGTCGCAGACATGAACAGCTCGCTTAATGATGATTTGACCCGACATTAGTGATTTTCACCTGCGGGTATAGTTGTTTCATAAAAAAAAGCCGCTGAAGCGAGTTCGCGGCTTTCTTAAAGTAATAAATATTCGAACTATTTTTTGCGCCAGACACCAGATGAGTCCATGACCTTTTCGCCAGAGGCGGATTTGGCAATTTGTTTTTCACCAAAAACAGCAGCGACAACTTCAACTTGAAGGTTTTCCGCGCGGGCTTTCTTTGTGTAAATCGACTTGCGGCCAATATTAATTTCATTCATCGCAGCCCGCTCCGCAGAAGACAGAGAGCCTTGCCCTGTTTCGGCAAGATAGCCTGCAATAGTTTCTCCAATAACGCCTTTGCTTTTAGCGCTATCGACAATTGACTTTGCAGATTGTGCCTGTGCCGTAGCGTCCGTGCCGCCAAATGTTGCGACAGCCAAAGTTCCTCCGGCCAAAAGGGTTATAGCAGAAATGGCTGTAAATATTGTTTTTTTCATCATCATGTTCTTCTCCTTAGAAAAGATCCGGGTTGTTCGCGATCAGGTCCTCAACGTCTTTATCCAAACGGACGCGGACTTCCTGATCTATTTTTACATTGAGGTTTATAACAATAGGCTTGTCAGAAGGTTCAATTTTAACTGTTGGCGAACACGCCATCAGGGCTAACGGAATAAAAGCAGTTGCCAGTAATCTCAATGTCATAGCGAAACCTATTAGTCTGACCCTGAACCTGCCATTAACAGGGGGTTATATCAAGTTCAGCTTTTTAGAGGATTAGTTTAAAACGAGGCCTTCATGGGGACTGTCGAGCACAAAGGCCGGAATATCTACGTTATAGCTCTCGCCTGTGCTGGCGCCTTGAACCGTATAAGTTCCGCGCATCATGCCGGATGGAGCTGTTAGCGGCGCGCCGCTTGTATAGCGGAAAACCTCACCAGGCTTGACGACAGGTTTTTCACCAACGACGCCTTTGCCGCGGACTTCTTGGACTTGTCCTCGAGAATCCGCAATTTGCCAAAACCTTTCCGTAACGGTGAGGTCCTCAGCGCCCTGATTGTCAATCTCAACTGTATAAGCCCAGATGAAACGGGAATCAGAGGGGCTGGATTGTTCTGCTAAATATTCAGGTTCGACGCGAACAATAACATCTTTAGTGCGTTGCTCGAACAGTGGTTGCATTATATCTTGCACGTATTGCCCTCTTGTGCTTCCGATTATGCCCGAAGCTATCTCTCTTAGAGTGGTTGTGGCGTTTATAGCCCTGACTCGCAAGTCTTTAAGCGAGTCTACCGTTAAAAATTACAGTTCAGACTTGTCTCAAGCGAGTAGGGTGGTAATCGCTATCCCATGAGTAAGGGGATTTTACCGCAGCAAGCTATCGAGACTCTCATTTTGCAGGGTCATGTTCTCGCGCCGGCTATGGGCAATGACAATCAGCCGGCTCAGCTACAGCCTGCCTCTCTTGACTTGCGTTTGGGCCACAAGGCCTATCGTCTTCGCGCAAGTTTCTTGCCGGGTGAAGGGCGCACGGTCGAGGACTGCCTGCCCGATGTGCATATGCATGAAATCGACCTCAGCGCGGGGGCCGTCTTAGAAACGGGATGTGTTTACTTGGTGCCTCTGCAAGAATCCTTAAATTTACCTACCGAGCTAAGCGCTGCCGCCAATCCCAAAAGTTCAACAGGACGGCTTGATGTCTTCACCCGTGTTATATGCGATGAGGCTGATAGTTTCGATGCGGTGCAAGCAGGATATCAAGGGCCGCTTTATGTTGAAATTGCTCCGCGGACTTTTTCCGTTTTGGTACGCCCGGGGGATAGGTTGGTTCAGATGCGTTTTCGTCGCGGACTACTGAAAGAGCTCAATACTCAAACTGTTAGTATCGATCTCAAAGGCTTCGATGAAGATGGTGTTGTAGGATGGCGCGCGCGTCGTCATGCTGGCTTAGTTGACGTGTCTAAAGTCGGCGGCCATGCCGCTCGCGATTATTGGGAACCGCTTTATGCCGATAATAGGCAGCTTGTTTTGGATCCTGATGAATTTTATATTTTGGCTTCCAAAGAAGCCGTGAGCATTCCGCAAAACCAAGCCGCTGAAATGGCGCCTATCGCACCCGAAATCGGAGAGTTTCGTGCCCATTATGCCGGATTTTTCGACCCAGGATTTGGCGTAGCTGCAGCGGGCGGAGAGGGGTCTCGAGCGGTGCTCGAAGTGCGCGGGAGGGATGTACCCTTTATGCTTCGCCATGGCCAACCTGTCGCCAAACTCGTTTTTGAACCCATGAGCGATGTGCCAACTTCGCTCTACGGAGAAAAGGGCTCACACTACCAAGCGCAAAGCCTAAGGTTGTCAAAACATTTTAGAGACATATAAAGTATATATCTAATTTTTTGGGATTATATGCGAGCCTTATCATTTTTAGTATCCATTACGCCTGGTGTTTTCATCGCGTTAAGCGGCTCTCAACTTGTTAGCGCAGCCCCGCCCGCTAAAGCTTTCGGGTAATTACCTGTCGGATATGACGGGGCCATATCTCTTGACGGAACGCAAATAGCCTTAATAGTGAACGTTAAGGGGATCTATGCAGTTGTTGCTGAACCACTTGACGCCAAAGGTGCAAAGCGTTGGTACCTGTCTTTAGGTGAAAACATCAAGCCGCGCTACGTTAAATGGGTCAATAACCACCGATTTGTTGTCTCCGTTGCCAAATCGGAAGAATACCGAAACACCCCATTTACAGTTCGGTATTTATTTACAGGCGACATAAATGCTCGGGAATGGAGATTACTTGTCAAACCCAAGGATATGTTTCGCCAAATTAATGACACGGTTGTCGATTGGCTTGAGGATGACCCTGAACACATTTTAATGGCCTATTCTGATGAAGAGTGGGACGCTTACCCTGATATTAAAAAAGTAAATGTTGCGACGGGGCGTGATACAACGGTCAAGCGCGGCTTAAATGGTATTGGATACTGGGCGGCAGATCACGAAGGCACACCTATGATTGGAACGGGCCAGACCGACAGAGGTAATAAGCGCCGAGTTATTTTCGACAAAGAGACTGAAGATTGGGACTCCGTTGATGATTACCCAGGTCTTGAGGCAGATACGCCTATATACGGCATCTTAAACCAAGTCCGTGAATTGGTCATTGGTGACTATCGCGGCAAGGATACAATGGGTGTCTATGTTTATGATCTAAAACAAAAACGTATTGTCCGCGATCATTTTTTATCACGCCAAAAGAACAGGGAACAGTTTTTTGTAGAATTAGATAAATTCTTGAACCAAGTGAACGGCCCAAGTGAATATATGAAATAGTAAAATTTATGCTGAGCAGCTAGCGCCGCCAAGGACGCAAAATTTGGAGCAGTGCGGGTGGTTGAGTTTTACGGGGCCGAGGCTTTCTTTCAGCGTCTTGCCGGTTTCAAATTGCGGATCATCCCACAATAGTGTGCAGGCCAGAACGGCAGGGCTGTCTTCGCCTTTGCGGCGCACGACCATGCGGGACGTGGCGCACATCATACTGTCAGGGTGAACATCTAATATACCCCAGCAAGCCACAGTAATTTCGGGCACATCGACGGCTTCGTCCATCTCTGGAAAGAGAATAGTTATTGCCGGGTCATAGGCATTTATATTCCAACCTTCATTTTTAATAAGCGCGGCATAACCGTTGCGCGCGGCGTCTTCGCTTTCCGAAAACATAGACCGTCCGGCGATGTTTAATGAGAAATTATGTTCGGTCAGCCATGCCATACCTTTAAGAGCAATGTCGAAACTGCCTTTGCCGCGCTCTTGGTCGTGACCCTCACGGGAAAAATGATCAAGGCTGACCCGTAAGGTCATTTTACCAGGGAAGCGTGTTTGTAAGTCGAGCAACCCTTTTTGCAAGCGCGGCCGCATCATAGGTTTCATCGCATTGGTTAGAATCAAAAGCGTATGACCTCTCTCCATCGCCATTTCGGAGAGGCGTATCATGTGAGGGTTGAGGTAAGGTTCACCGCCGGTAAAAGCTATTTCTATTTTATCATCATACATCTCGTCAATTTCGTCGAGATAAGGCGCCATGTCTTCAGGTGTAAGATAGATAAAATGATCTGCTGTCGGGCTGCTTTTGATATAACAATTCGCGCATTCAATATTGCACAAAGAACCGGAGTTAAACCAAAGCGTTTCAAGCTTCTTGAAAAAGACAGAGGCTCGTTTCTCACCTTTTGCAGTCAGACTCGGATTTTGAAATTTACGGGGATCGATGAGCGCGTTCATAGTCTGGCTTTAACGTGGATTAAGTTATCTGTCACACACAATTGCGTGAGCAGCTGCTATAGTCTCGTGCCGCAAATTAGAGCAAATGCCTGAAACTCAGGCCCAAGCTTTGTGCGCTTAGTGCTAAAACAGTTATTAAGGAGCCGTCAGGCTGTTATTGCGAGGCCACAGATTACAAGGAATGTCTATCGACAATACAATATGGAGACGACATTGTTTATAACTTACGTTCTTTTATCCGGCCTGATTTTTAACCGATAATTCGGTTTACGTGCCCCATCTTGCGGCCCGGTTTTACGTCGCGTTTGCCGTAGAGGTGTAGGAATGTCTTAGGCTCTGCCGCCAAACTGTTCCAATGATTGACCTCTTCTCCAATGAGGTTGGTCATTTTTATTCTGTGCTTTGGTGTCGTATCACCCAATGGCCAACCTGCTATCGCGCGTATGTGTAGTTCAAATTGATCAACGCATCCCGCATCCTGTGTCCAATGACCTGAATTATGTACGCGCGGGGCGATCTCATTTACTAACAATGTTCCGTCTTCAAGCTCGAAAAGCTCAGTGGCCATAACGCCGACATAGTTAAGGGCTGTCATAATGTTTATGGCAAGTGCTTGTGCGCGGCCATCATCGTTCTGTGCGGGGCTCGTACTTGTGTGAAGAATATGATTTTTGTGTACATTTTCTATCAAAGGGTAAGTAGCTGTTTCTCCATTTGTACTGCGGGCCGCGATAACTGAGACTTCGCGCTTAAACGGAATAAATTGTTCAAGAATAGCGGGAGCGTTATTCATCATGGCCCAAGCTGCCTTGATGTCAGCGTCGGTTTTAATAATCATCTGACCTTTACCGTCATAGCCAAAGCGCCGCGTCTTAAGCACAGCAGGTAAGCCAAGCTTTTTTATCGCGCGTTTTAAATCATGGACGGAATTAACAGGTTCGAAAATGGCGACGAGGACTTTAGCTTTATCGCGGATAAAGGTTTTTTCCGTTAAGCGATCTTGAGCAATGTTCAAGGCCTGAGCATTGGGGTAAAGCGGTTTTGCATTGGCCGCAGTCTTGGCGGTTAATGCGGGCACATTTTCAAATTCATAAGTAATGACATCACAGGATTGGGCAAAGCCGAGTATCGCTTCGGTGTTTTCATATTCTGTATTGCTCTCAAAGCGTGATACACGTGCAGCAGGCCCAGCCCATTGCGGATCATATATATGGCATTGAAACCCTAAGCGAGAGGCCGCCAAGCTCAGCATACGACCCAATTGCCCGCCGCCCAAAATACCAATTGTGCTTCCGGGCGAGAGAGGGGATTGCTTTGAAACAACCATTATTTAGCCTTTAGGATCATGAGCAACAGAGTCAGTTTGCGCTTTGCGCCAAATCTTTAAATTTTCGGATATCGTTTCGTCAGATAAGGCCAAGATGGCCGCCGCTAACAGGCCAGCATTTTTTGCGCCTGCTTTGCCAATCGCCAATGTGCCGACAGGTATACCGCCGGGCATTTGCGCAATGGAGAGCAAACTGTCCATACCAGATAAAGCTTTGGATTCGACAGGAACTCCGAGCACAGGCAGATTGGTCATAGATGCCGCCATTCCGGGGAGGTGGGCCGCGCCGCCTGCACCTGCAATGATCACTTGGTAGCCCTCATCTTCAGCGTTTTTTGAAAATTCAACAAGGCGATCTGGCGTGCGGTGGGCTGAAATGACTTTGGTGTCGTAAGCAACCCCAAGCTCATCAAGCACATTGGCGGCATGTTCCATGGTCGGCCAGTCTGAGGTCGATCCCATAATAATGGCAATATGAGCTGTCATGATAGCTTTCTGTAATATCCCTTTAGAAAGCGATGGACAATAACTGATGGGTTTACAGGGTCAAATAGAAAAAAGCGGTTTAAACGTTTCGTTCTTTAATGGGTCAAGCTTGTTAAAAGCGTCTTAAAGGCTCTGATTCACTGTGAGTTAATGATTTATTTATCGTCATGATTTGAGCTTTCTTAACCTCGTTGTGTTTATATTGGCACTACAGAATTATTTTGCACGACATTAGGAACAAGTATGCCCGCTTCTCGCGTCTCAACTTTACTACAAACAGGCGCACAGCGTGTTTTGGAACGTGGGCGCGCGCTTAATACTGAATTGGTCTCTGAAAACGAGTTGCTGACATCTGAAATTGCACGTTTGCGTCTACGTGTTCTTGAGTTAGAACGGGCCGCGGATACCGACCCATTAGTTCCTGTGTATAATCGCCGGGCTTTCATGCGAGAAGTCACACGGGCTCAGACAGTTATGAAGAGGTATGATATATTGTCCTCCATTATCTTCTTAGACTTGAACGACTTTAAATCGATAAATGACCGTTTTGGCCATGGTATTGGGGATCAATTACTATTGAAGACCGGTAAGGTCTTGCTGGAGGGTGTGCGTGATTGCGATATGGTTGCACGTCTAGGCGGTGATGAATTTGGTATTCTTTTGTTTAAGACAGACCTAAAAATGGCTCAAGCTAAGGCTGGAACCTTATCATGTCGTATTGCAGAGCAATGCGTTGAGATGCCAACGGGAAACGTGAGTGTCAATGCAGCTTGGGGCACGGCCCCGTGTGAGCCGGATTACACAGCGGAACAAGTTTTGGCCCGTGCCGACCGCGCTATGTATATTGCTAAGAAAAGTGCTCATTTGACTGAGCTTGATGCGCTCTAATTTATTCAGGCGCGTGAATTGCAAGTTTTTAGTGCCGTCTATTACGCAATGATATCTGGCGTAATTTGGTTTTCGATGTAAACAATTCGATCCTTGAGAGATAATTTTAATTTTTTCATCCGGCCAATTTTCAGCATATCAAAAGTACCTATTTCCAGAAGGGCTTTAATCTCTGAATCAATGCGGCGATGTTCTAGCTTGAGCTTGCTAAGCAGGCTTTCCAATTCCTCAGGCGAAGAGTCTTCTGTTGCAATGTTTTCAAGCTCATCATTTTCATTCATGACTATGTCATTACGGCAGCTTAACGCTTGCCGCAAGTTTGGGGCATGACTCTTGGTGATTTTTATGTTACTGGGGCTTTATCACAAAATATGGAGGAGTGCATGGCAGTATCGGCCCGTTTAGAACAACTCTCGAACAAGCATACAACGCTTGAGACGCAAATCCGACAGGAATTGCAAAACCCTCTTCCCGATACTTTGCGAATAGCACAGCTCAAAAAAGAAAAACTCCATATCAAAGACGTATTAGAAAGTTACGAGGCTTCTCCCAAAGCGTAGTCTTATCTGCTTGACCTGAACTCTCTTACGCCGTTTATTCTGGCTTGTAGTTTTGAGGGTTTCCTATGCTTGAAAGTGTTTTCATTGTTACCGGCGCCGCCAAGGGAATCGGCTTTGCATGCGCAAGGCGGCTCTTAGAGGACGGGAACAAAGTTGTTCTTGCAGACATCAATCTAGCCGATGGCAAAAAGGCTCTCTCTGAGCTCGGGAGTAGTACAGAACGTGCTCTATTTGTTGAATGTGATGTGTCTAATAAACTTGAGGTGCATAACCTTGTGGCTGAAACGCTATCGGCCTTTGGCCGTATTGACGGGCTTGTTAATAATGCAGGTATAGCGGTTAAGGGCGGGGCTTTGGATATCTCGGAGTCAGAGTTTGACAGGGTTCTTGCGGTTAATCTTCGCGGCGCTTTCTTAGTCTCAAAAGCTGTTGCGAAATATATGGTGGACGAAATAGATGGTCGCGAAGACAGGTCTCGACTGACGGAACGTCCTTATTCCATCATCAACATGTCGTCTATCAATGATACGGTCGCCTTGCCGGACTATTTAGCTTACACAGTGTCAAAGGGCGGTTTGTTACAAATGACACGATCCATGGCGCTTGAGCTCGCCCCTTACGGCATTCGGGTCAATGCTGTTGGGCCAGGCTCAGTCAAGACTGATATGCTTGCAGGTGTAGCGGGAAATGCGCTGGAGAAAATTCATTCCCGTACGCCGCTCGGCCGCGTAGCTTTGCCCGATGAAGTCGCAGGCGTTGTGTCCTTCCTAGCTGGAGAAGACAGCAGTTATATTACGGGGCAGTGTATTTACGTCGATGGCGGACGGCTGGCGTTAAATTACACCATGCCGCCACGTGCGCCGGCAGAAGGTCTCTAGAGGCCTTGCTTTAGCTTAGCACTTAACCTTCAGAAGGTTTGAATAAGCTCTCGAGCGTATGTTCAACTTTTGGGGCTTCTTTGGCGGGTTCAGGAACTGTCTCTTCAACAGCTTTCAAGCCTACGCCTTCTTCTTTGGCCAATTTAGCATCTTCTTTAGCTTTTTTATCGGCAGCCTTTTTCACAAGGGCATCCAAATCAAGCTGCGTACATAAACCCAACGAGACCGGGTCGGTTGGGTTAATCGTGTTAATTTTCCAATGGGTTCGCTCACGAATGGCATTGATGGTTGGCTTTGTGGTGCCGATGAGCTTAGAGATTTGAGCATCTGAAACTTCAGGATGATTGCGGACTATCCATGCGATAGCGTCCGGGCGGTCTTGGCGGCGAGAGAGAGGCGTGTAGCGCGGCCCTTTTTTCTTTCCCTTTTTGGGTTGCAGCGTATCACTGTCAAAAGTGTTGGGCTTCATCGCATAATGAGAATCTTTTTCAGCTTTCTCAATTTCCTCACGGCTGACCTGACCGTTGGCAATTGGATCTGCGCCACGGATACCCGCAGCAACATCGCCATCAGCAATACCTTCAACTTCGAGGATATGTAGCGAGCAAAATTCGCTAATCTGTTTAAAGGTCATGCCAGTATTGTCGATAAGCCAAACAGCCGTAGCCTTGGGCATTAAAATCTGTGTCATATTGGCCTCCAAAATTTAGCCATTAAAAAACCCCGCTCGGCGGGGTGATTTTGTTTGAAAACCCTCGTTTTCAACGCAATAAAATGCGTATAAGACCATTATTCCCAATAAGCAAGAGGAGTCTGACATGGATGATGATGTGCGCCAAACCGAAACAGTCTTTCACATTGGGGATGATCTTTATGGCATATCGGTAAATGAACTTAAGACACGGGTGGAGCGTTTAAAGTCCGAAATTAACCGTATTGAAGCCGAATTAAACAAAAAAACTGCCGATTTATCAGCTGCTGACCTGTTATTTAAGCCTAAGGGTTGAGTAAGTTGTACCCAAATCCCTCTGGCGCAGCTCTTGCAAACCTTAACAGCGACGTTAAACAGGATGGTAATTGGGGACTATCCAAACCGGAAAAATAAAATGAGCGCTACATATAATACTGACGCCGCAACGGTTGCGATTCTAGACACGCTGACGCCTCAGGCTGAAGCACGCCTATTGGAATTTACAAAATCAGAACTGTTCGCAAAAACCTTTCGCGAAGGTATGGATATGGTCGAAGAAACGGCCGCATATCTTGACGGCCCGGGCCGTCAAGATAGTAAAAAATTGGGGCGTAATGATGCTCTGACTTATGCCAGCCAGTCGATGCGCCTGACGACTCGTTTGATGCAGGTCGCGAGTTGGCTGTTGGTGCAGCGCGCGCTCAAGGAGGGCGAAATGGTATCCTCAGAAGCGCGTCAGGATAAATATCGCCTTGTCCCTGAAACCAAATCTGAAGAGGGCCTTACCTTTTCTGACCTAGCAAAAGATGCCTATGCCTTACCAGCCAGATTGTTGGACCTGCTGGCGCGGTCTGAATCACTGTATGAGAGGATTATGCGTCTTGACCGCTCACTCTATGGCTCAATTGCCGCGCAAAGAGGAAATACCGTTGCTGATCAAATAAGCCGTCTTGAAGCCGCTTTTGGACGTGTTGCAAACGGTTAGTTAGTCTAATTTAATTTAACTTCATTGCTGATACAAAAAAGGCGTCCCAAGAGACGCCTTTAGTTAATCTATGTTTGCATGTGGTTCTAAACGCCAAAACCTGCAAATTTGTCTTTGAAACGGGATACGCGTCCGCCGCGATCCATCAATTTGCCGTCACCGCCAGTCCAAGCCGGATGCGTTTTTGAATCAATATCGAGGACGAGTGTATCGCCTTCTTTGCCATATGTGGAACGTGTCTGATATGTTGAGCCGTCAACCATCTGTACGTTAATCATGTGATAATCAGGGTGAATATCTTTTTTCATTTTCTGGCTCCTTGGCCTTTGGTCACGGGTTTGCTTTAGACGGTCCCCCGCTCGAATGGCGCGATATAGGGCAGAGTTGTTCAGGCGTCAAGCGCTCTAAGCCACGCGCTCCATAAGCTGTTTGTATAATGCTTCATTGGTCACGATAATGTCGCCTGTCTCCAGCACATCTCCGCCCGTCACGCTTTCGACTTTTAGGCCGGCTTCTTGTGCGATGAGTACACCTGCGGCGATGTCCCAGACGGCTAAGCCGCGCTCCCAGAAGCCGTCATAGCGGCCTGCGGCCGTCCAAGCGAGGTCAAGTGCGGCTGAGCCCATACGGCGCACGCCCGAGCTATGGCCCATGACTTGATGTAGCTCTTTTAAGAATTTTGCGTGACCCGGACGGCCGAGAAACGGAATGCCAGTTGCGAAGAGGCTGTCTTGAAAAATATCGCGCTTGCCGGGTCGCAATCGACGATCTGCCCCGCCGCGTGTACCGTCATTTAAAAACGCGCCTTTGCCTTTTTCAGCAAAAAACATCTCGTCTGTAATGGGATTGTAAATGACGCCTGCTACCAATTCTTTTGGGTTTCCGTCAATTTCGCGTTCTAGTGCAATAGAAATTGCAAAATGTGGAATGCCGTGCAGAAAATTTGTCGTGCCGTCCAGCGGGTCAATAATAAAGCGGTGGGTTTTGTCAGAGCCTATAATCTCGCCGCCTTCTTCCGCCAGAAAGCTATATCCAGGGCGATCACGCTGGAGGTTCTCAATGATGGTTTCTTCGGATTTTTTATCGGCCTTGGAAACAAAGTCAGCCGGGCCTTTGCGGGCGACTTGAAGGTGTTCGACTTCGCCAAAATCGCGCAGCAAATTACGAGACGCTTTACGCGCCGCGAATTGCATCACCCGCATAATCGGCGAGAGATGACTGGTTGTCTCTGTAATATTGCTCATTAGTCGGCGCGTTTCACGTAGGAGCCATCTTCCGTCAGTATAATCAGCTTTTCACCGGTACCAACAAATGGCGGCACATTGGTACGCACGCCATTAGACAGCGTCGCAGGTTTGAAAGAGTTCGCGGCGGTTTGGCCCTTAACGACAGGCTCTGTATCTGCGACTTCAAGAATGACTTGCTCGGGCAGGGCTATAGAGATGGCGCGCTCTTCGTAAAACTCGACATTTACCGCCATACCATCCGTGAGGTAAACCGCTTGGTCACCCACAAATTCGGATTGCAGATTGATCTGCTCGTAATTTTCTGAATTCATAAAGACAAGCATTTCGCCTTCAGCATAAAGATAGGTGTGCGGCTTTTGCTCAAGGCGCACACGCTCAACGGTTTCAGCGGCGCGAAAACGCTCATTGAGCTTACGGCCATCGAGAATATTTTTGAGCTCGACCTGATTAAAGGCTCCGCCTTTGCCGGGTTTAACGGCATTGCATTTCACTGCGACCCAGAGCGTATCTTGGTGCTTGATAATATTACCTTGGCGGATTTCATTGCCATTCATTTTCATAATAGGTCTCGCGTGCATGCGTGGATTTGCGCTCCTTTAGAGCACAAAAGAAAACGGAGCAAGCAGTGATGCTTACTCCGCTTACTTGCACCCCGCAAAGTGCGGTGTGATTAGACGCCTATTATTCCGTTGATGCTACCTTCTTAGGTAGAGCTTTGACGTTGTCATTGAGCTTACGTTCAAGAAGCAGAGCTCTTGGATCTATCACGATATAACCTGGACGTTTATCAAGCTCAAAAGTCAGCTCTGTTTCGGCTTTGGTCAAACGGAACCGTTTCAGCAGTATGGGGTCTTCTTCCCAGCTATTGCTGGGGTCTTCTTTGTAGAAGGCAATCTCTACAGGTTCGTCCAGCGTCTCTGCGTCGGTTTCTTTCCCATCTTCCTCGCTGGCATATTTTTTAGCAATTTTTGCGGTGGCTGTAACGGTATAGGTGCCATTCGCATTAGGTTTAATATCAACATCTCCAAAGCCAGTTTCCCAGAAAGTGATTTTCTCCCAACTATCGGTGATGAATTGTTGGAGATCTTCGGGTGCCGCTGCACGTAATGTGTCAACGAGTTGTAGAGTTGTTGGGTAAGGTGAACCTTTGGACCCATATCTTTCAATAAATCCCTTAAGTGCGGCATTCATAGCCCCGTCATCCATATAATGGCGCAGGCCCCAAAAAACCGCATTGGCTTTGTAGTAGAAGATATATTGTTGATCCTCAGCTAGTGCGAGAGGTGGTTCAGGGTTTTTATCACTTGTCCGACCTGATAGATATTGCTCGACGCGTTTGCTCCGCATGCGTCGTGTCATGGGGTACCCTTTGATCTTTTCAAAGGCTGTCATAGAGGCATTTTCTGTTAGGCCCTCAGACAAGACATTGTAACCTTTTGTGTTAGCGGGCACGATTTGATGACCGAACCATTGGTGGCCAAGCTCGTGTGCCGTTACGTAAGTCATGAAATCGATCTTATCGTCACCTTTTTCAACTTCCATAATGAAGCCAAGACTTTCTCCAAAGGGAATTGTCCCTGCAAAAGCTTGCGCGAATGGAACATAAGCTACCTCCATGATACGAGCTTGTGCGTATTGATAAGGGCCGAATGTCTCTGTGTATGTCGTCATAGAAGATTGCATCGCGTTCATCATTAGGTCGATATTGAAGGGATGCCCCGCGTGATGGTAAATTCTTAAATCTACATCATTCCCAGTAGGGTTCTTCCATGTCTCTTTTGCAACATCGTAATCTGCTGCGACAAATGAGAAAAAGTTCATAATCGGGTTAATGGCTTTATATTGGCGACAATCGCGGTCATCAGGGCCCTTTGTTTCGCCCACAAGCTTACCCGGGGCGATAGGGATTTGTCCGGCATCAGTACAAAAATTAGCTGAGAAATCCACGTAGTCAGCTGAGCCGGTAAAGAAATTAAGCTTAACCGCTTCTGGATCGTCCCGGTCAGGACGTTTGTCTTTTACGGGTAGGTCGTATTTACGGCGCTTATCCGGATTTCTTAAATAATTATAATTTATGCCCAAACCTGGCATGCGAGAGTTATTCAAAAAGTTGGCCTGTTTGCGAATAGGACTTCCATCATAAAATTTTGGCGCGTGAAAAAATACGTCAAAATCTAATGTTGTTTCGGCCCCGACAGCTAAAGGCGGATTAAAAACGTATAGATGAGAATTCATCTCTAGTTTTTCTGCTTTTTTTGCAAGCTCGTTATCCTTGACGCGGCTCGCGCCTTTAAGGTCTATTTTGCGCAGGTCTTCCTCGTGTGCAACAGGCATTGTCAACCATAGCTCTTTGACAGGTGTATCAAGGACATTCTTGATAACATAACGTCCCTTGAATTCTGCTTCTTGACGAGAAGGGTAAAGCTGTACATCGACATCAACGGACTGAATCTTAGGGAGGTGCCGATAGGAAGTGTCTTTGAAATTTTTCTCAATTTCTACCAAACGCATCTCGGATTTTTTATCCGTGTAGAACGTATTTTCTATATTACCTTTGTAGAAGATATAGCCGCCCATACCGAAAAAAGCGATTAGCGAAACAAGCGCAAGGCTAATGGAGCCCAAACCTATTTGCCCTCTAACACCTTGTAAACGTTTCTTGAGCTTCACATCGGTTCCGCGTCGCCAGAGCCAGATACTTGTGACGGCAAATAAACCGACTAAACCTGCCCAATAGATAAAGAAGCGCCACATTGAGATTAGACCGCCTGAGCGGTACGCATTCATGTCAGAATATTCTCCGGGACTTACGCCGCCAAATCCCATTAATGGGTGATAAAATGGCAGGAGTTGTAAGAAGAAGAGCATGCCAAACAAGATGAGACCTCCCAGAATCATCCCGAAAATACGATTAGGCGCAAAGTTCTGGACAAACATAACTAGCGTTACCCAGAAAGACATCATCAAACCGATTTCAAGAAATCCTCGCTTAAACATTAAACCTATATCTAATGAGCCCACGCCAATCGTTGCTTGAGCTACCAACGCGGCGGCACAAGCCAGAGCGATAACAGTGTAAATCATAGCAATCGTCGCGACCCATTTTGACGCAAGCATTGTCCAGTTTTGGACGGGAGTACTGTCTATGAGTTCGGTAATTTTAGCTGTACGCTCACGCCAGATTACGTCGCCCCCAAAAAACACCATCATGAGTAAAAGAAACAAAGAGAAGCCGATTTGGACGACAAAGAAGGCTTGGCCGCCTGTCAGTAAGACAGGCTGATCAGATAATTGATTGCGAATGACAAAACCAAAAGCAAAATTTATCATCGCTATGAGAAGTAAAATCGCGAAAGGAATACTTTTAACTGTCGTTAGATATTCATATTTAAACCGCGTTAAAAACCGCGAGAGTTTCGCACCCGATGGCGATACCGTATCAACTTTCATCAACGCCATATCTGTAGGTCCGATATGCGTATCAACAATCGTTTTGCTTGGTTTTATCTTGCGCGTTACGATGCCGCGTTTGAAGAAACGTTGGGCTAAGTATAATCCAATAAGAGAGATGCTTAGCCACAAAATCCGGTTGATAATAAACGATTTTGTAAAGGGGGCTAAGCGCGTATTTTGTTCGCTCGCCGGCCAGAATTCTGTCTCATTTGCCAGTTCAATACTTCCAAAGGGGTCTAGTAAGCCTGCGAGAGATTTTAACTTGTCAGATTCGTTTAGAAGACCCGGAACACTTGTCAGAATAAGAAGGCCAATGGCGCTGACATATACTACGGTTCTGTTGCGGGTCATGCCAGCTGTCAGCAAGTAAAATGCAGAGACAAATAGGCAAGAAATCAAGCCGTAAACGACAAGCGGATGTATAAAGTAGATCGGATTTATAGGACCTAAGGTTTCCTTATCAACCCACGGCATAAATTGACCAACCAACATTCCTACAACCAAAGCACAGAGACACGCAAAAACGGTCATGAGAACGCCGACAAGGCGGCTCCATATCAATGGAGCGGTTTTAACGGGCGTAGAGTGGATGAGCTCTAATGAATTATGTACGTCATCTCGCATGGCACCCGTTACGGTAAAGACGGCTCCAAAAAATATGACTGCTACACTCATATTCGCAATTATTTCAGCGACGGGAAGTGCACCATTTGCTTTGATTTTTTCACCAATGGCAGATGCGCTCCCGAAGCTTGTTGAAATTGCTAAAACACCTAGCAAGAACATAATAACGGCTGTAACCCAAAACCCGACTTGACGGGTCTGTAACTGCATTTCGAATTTTAGAAGCTTATTTAACATACAGGCCTCCTAAACGAAGTTATAAAGATGGGCGAAATAGGCATCTTCAAGGGTTGGGTCAGCTTTTTCAAACCCAGCTTCTGGAATTTCATCGGATAGGACGGATATAACAACGCCGCCCATTAACAGGCGAGTCGCCAGAACTTTGTATTTTTCCTTTAATCCTGCGACTTGATCTTTCTCGACCTTTTTGCGCCAGACACTGTTTCTGATTTTATCAATAAGGCTTTCCGGTGCGCCGCGAGCAATAACTTGGCCCTCGCCGATGATGGCCATATCAGGGCAGAGGTCACGGACATCTTCAACAATGTGCGTTGACAAGATAATGATCTTCTCCTCTCCGGCTTCGGATAAAAGATCGAGGAATGTTTGACGTTGAAAGGGGTCGAGACCCGCCGTGGGTTCGTCAACGATAAGAACCTTTGGGTCGCCTAGCAACGCTTGCGCCACACCAAACCGTTGGCGCATACCGCCGGAAAATGTCGCAACTGAGGCTGTCTTATGCTTGAACAGATCGACGCTTCTAAGAAGAGATAGAATTTGTTCACGACGTTGCGTCTTGTCATTCACCCCTTTTAGAATTGCGATGTGATCCAATAAAGCTTCGGCGCTCATGCGAGGATAGACGCCAAAATCTTGGGGCAGATAACCGAGCGTGCTGCGCATCACATCAGGTTTTGAGATAATATCAACGCCATTATAAGTGATTGTGCCCTCATCTGGTTTTTGAAGTGTCGCAAGCGTCCGCATTAAAGTTGATTTCCCTGCGCCGTTCGGGCCTAAAAGCCCGAAGAGGCCAGGTTTTAAATCCAACGTAATGTTATTCATCGCGTGGACGTCGCCAAAGCGCTTATGAACATTTTTGATAGATAGCATTGTAATCCCCGAATTAAACTTATTCGATTTTAGCCATAAAGAAAATTTATCGAAAAACAACAATTATTTTCGATTAACGATAAATATGTGGAATTTTCGAATCGGCTAGACGGTTTCGGACAGGGTCACGATTTCTAACAAAATCACAACGTGACTCAAGCCTCTTGCGCGGATAGATTGCCTGTTATGAATGATGTTACAGCCACTACGCGCCCACCGCTTAATTATGCTTTTGCTCGTGCGCAGGGTGTTTTGGCGCTCATGCAGGACGGTGAAATGGTAATTGCCCGCCGCCCCGGAGCCAGCTTTGAGTCGTTGCTTGAGGCTCGCCGCGCTATAGGGCAACCTGCAAAATTAATTGATGTTACTTCCGCCGAATTTGAGAATCATGCCGCGCGGGTTTACGCCCAAGCTGATTTGTCCAGCTCTGCGGAAGATGCGATTGACACACCCGGAGATTTGAATGCGCTTGCCAGCGGCCTGCCACGCACCTCAGATCTTCTCGACAGCACAGATGATGCGCCTGTCATCCGCCTGATCAACGGTATCCTGCAAGAAGCTATTCGTAGCCGCGCGTCTGATATTCATATTGAGCCTTATGAGCAGCGGCTCTCGGTCCGTTTTCGAATTGATGGTTCCTTACGTGAAATGTTGAGTTTGCCGGCGCGGCTCTCCTCAGTATTGGTTTCTCGCGTGAAAGTTATGGCGCAGCTTGATATTGCCAAAAAACGTGTCCCGCAGGATGGTCGTTTCTCTCTGAATTTAGGTGAGCGCGCCATTGATGTACGGGTGTCAACTTTACCGTCGCGCCACGGTGAGCGCTTAGTGATGCGAATTTTGGAACAAGATTCTTCGCGCCTTGGCCTGCCTGAATTGGGCATGGAAACTGAAGTGCTTAAAGCCTTCGAATCTGCACTCGAGCGCCCCAATGGTATTATCCTCGTTACGGGCCCAACAGGTTCGGGTAAGACCACAACGCTTTATGCAGGGCTGTCGCAATTAAATGATGGCTCGCGCAATGTTCTGACCGTCGAAGACCCGGTAGAATATGCGCTAGACGGAGTTGGACAAACGCAGGTTAACTCACAAGTCGGGATGACTTTCGCAGCGGGTCTTAGGGCTATTTTGCGCCAAGACCCCGATGTGGTTATGGTCGGCGAAATTCGCGATCCCGAAACAGCCGAAATTGCAGTGCAAGCCTCGCTGACGGGGCACTTGGTGCTTTCCACCGTACATACAAATTCGGCTGTGGCCGCCATTGCCCGTCTTCGTGATATGGGTGTTGAGCCTTTCTTGTTGTCTTCAACAATTACAGCGCTTGTCGCGCAACGCCTCGTGCGCCGCCTTTGCCCGAGCTGTAAGGTGCCTTATTCTCCATCACCCCAAGAACAAGCCGAGCTGGGCATTCGCAAATCAAATGTTAAATTCTACAAACCCAAAGGCTGCGGCGAATGTCAGGATATTGGTTACACAGGCCGCTTGGGTATTTATGAAATCGTGACATTGGACGATAATCTCCGCGCGATGATCCATGACGGGGCCAGTGAGTCCGATATGGCGAAATATGCTTTCACCAAACGGCAGACATTATTAGGCAGCGGCGCGGACAAAGTGCTGGCAGGCGAAACCTCGGCTGAAGAAGTCCTTCGTGTTTGCAAATCTAACACTGCTGAGGAAATCTAAACCTCATGGAAGCTTTCGACTATGCAGCGCTAGATGCGGGCGGTAAGCGTAAGAAGGGCACGGTCATGGCCTCTTCAGCCCGCGATGCTCGTGATATTTTGCGTGCCCGAGCCCTAATGCCGCTTGATTTGGCGCCAAGTAAATCCAAGAAAAAAGAAAATCTTGATGGAACAGCGTCAGGCGTCAAACATAAGCATCTGACCCAAGCCACGCGGCAACTTGCTATTCTTATTGATGCGGCTACACCAATTGAAGAAGCACTGAAAATCACGGCCCTGCAGTTTGAACGCTCGCCAATGAAAGGCGCGCTGCTCTCTATCCGCGCGCAAGTTATGGAAGGCTTACGATTCTCAGACGCGCTGCGCGGACAGCCCAAAGTCTTTCCTGAACTTTATACCGCTATGGTGGCCTCTGGCGAAACATCCGGGCAATTGCCAGCTGTTTTAGAGCGGCTAGCGGATGATTTGGAAGCTGCGCAGAAAATCCGCCGAAAGATAATGGGCGCAACAGCTTATCCTTTAGTATTATCTGTCGTAGCCTTATTGGTCGTAACGATTTTAATGGTAGCGGTGGTTCCAAAGGTCGTCGATCAATTTGATAGTTTCGGACAAGATTTGCCGCCCCTAACGAAAGGCGTCATTGCCGTCTCGGGCTGGATGCAAAATTGGGGACTTATTGCGCTCATACTTATAGTCATTGCTATTTTTGCGTTACGCCAAGCGCTTAAAAACAAAGCGCTACGTTACAAATGGGATGGCATGATGCTACGTCTGCCTTTAATTGGAAAAATTATTCGAAATATGAACGCGGCACGATTTGCGCGGACAATGGCCGGCTTGGTGGATAGCGGCACGCCGGCTTTGACCGCCTTGGAGACGGCGCGCCACACATTGCAAAATGCGGTGATGCGTGACGCGGTGACGGACGCCTCGGTTAAAGTTCGCGAGGGGTCTGCCATCAGCACGGCCTTGCGCGGAACAACAGTCTTTCCGCCGCTTGTCGTGCAAATGGTGGCAGGCGGCGAGGCTAGCGGCGACATGGGCAAGATGTTTTCCAAATCAGCTGAATATCTAGAAGACGAATTTGACAGTTCAACAACTGTATTTTTGACGCTTCTTGAACCTTTGATAATTATTTTCTTGGCTGGAATTGTGCTATTAATCATTGCAGCCATATTCCTGCCTATCCTACAACTAAACACAATGGCGTCTTAGAGGGCTTATTATGCGTGATGAAGAAAAGAAAACCGTTCAGGAAAAAGAAGACGGATTTACTCTTGTTGAGGTCATGGTGACATTGGTCATTATTGGGCTTTTAACGACCTTCGTGGTGATTAATGTTCTTCCGGCTCAGGATAAGGCCTTGGTTCAAAAAGCGAAGGGCGACATTCGTATCCTCGAGCAAGCTTTGGAAATGTATCGTCTTGATATGTTCGATTATCCTGAAGAAGATGCGGGCTTGGATGCGCTGAAAGATATGCCGAGTGGAGCCGATGATGCCCGTTACCGCAAGGGCGGTTATATCAAACTGTTGCCAAATGACCCTTGGGGGCGTCCTTATGTTTATCGTTATCCTGGCGAGAACGGCGTCTATGATATTATGTCTTACGGGTCTGACGGAGAGCCTGGCGGTGAAGACCAAGCCGCTGATATTGTCAGCTGGGAATAGGCTGAGTGCGCCGCCGTATCGTAAAAGACGCCGGCTTCACACTGGTTGAAATACTTTGTGTCCTAGCCTTGATTGGCCTCATGACATCGGTCGTTGTCCTGAACATGCCAACGCCTAAATCCTCCTTAGATAAGCAAGCTGAACTCCTCACAGGGCAGGTCAATGCTATGGTACAGGACGGTCTCATCAGCGGCTCGGTAACAGCGGCAGGGTTTTCCAAAGATGGCTATGCGCTTTACGTGTTTGAGAATAGTGAGTGGTCAGAGCGTGCTGCCGCGCAATGGAGTGATAGCTACCGCCTAACATTGAGCCGCGCGACGGCTAAGCTCGACATGCCCAAAACAGCTGAACCCCTTATTCTGTTCCAACCTACGGGATTGTCGACGCCTTTTGAGCTTACGCTTTCCGACCGCGAAACAAAATACGCACTTTTATCTAAAGGCGATGGCCAGATTGAATTGGTTAAATCCGCGCCATGATGAATGACCTCAAAAAAGATGCGGGGTTCACATTGGTCGAGGTGTTGGCGGCACTCTTAATTTTTAGCTTTGCGATTATTGGCCTGACACGCTCCGGGACTGAGTCCGTTCGGGCGGTGAGTGTGCTACAAGATAAGGCCTATGCAGGGATTGTGGCGGATAACCAACTTATTCGCTCTCGCATTGAACCGCTCAAGGTTGGCGCAAAAACCGGGAAAGATACTGTCAAAGGCAAACCTTATGAGTGGCGGGTTGAAACGTCTGAGACGGAGAGTGATGGCTTTTACCGACTCATCGTTACGGTCTTTGAGTCGCAGACTGATCAAGTCATTATCACGCGAACAGCCTTTCGTACGGATAAAACACTGTGAGTAAACGCAAGGATACAGAAGCAGGATTTACGCTTGTTGAGGTTTTAATCTCGATGTTAATTTTCGCCTTGCTGACGGCAGGGACGATGACGGCTCTGACCCAAAGCCTTCGCGGCAAAGCCAGCCTTGATACTTCTATGGCGGCGCTTAATGAGTTAAATGCCGCGCGAGCGATTTTGCGCTCAGATATGTCGACCTTAACTTTGCGCCCCAGCCGTGATGAACTTGGCGGTGTTAACCCCTATGTGCTGACAACGGATGGCGAGGCGCTATTATCATTTATGCGGCGCGGAACCCAAAACCCGAGTGGATTAGAACAGCGCGGAGATTTGGAGCGCGTGGAATATTACTTCGAAGATGGCAATTTTATTCGCCGCTCTTATGTTCATGAAAACCCGGCTCAGGAAGCCGCCAGTTTTGACCGCGTTCTGCTGGATGACTTACAAGACGCCAAATTATACGCGGTGATTTATCAGTTTAACGCGCTCTCTAAAATAGAGGGCCTTCGCTTAGAGCCGAGTTCGACCCAAGCTCTTAAGCCAAACGCCATCATGATTGAAATCACGGATGAGCTTGGCGATGTCACGGAACATTTGTTCGAGATTGGCGTATGATTAGGCCTTCGAAAAATAAATCTGATAAAGACCAAGGGATGGTCTTGCTAACGACATTGCTTATCATGGCCATCATGGCAGCGCTGGCGGTCGAGATTATGGATGATATTCGTTTTGCCGTGAAGCGCACAATTAATGTCGGCGATTATGCTCAGGCTGATTGGTATGTAAAAGGCGCTGAAGATTTTGCCGAAAGCTATATTGTAAATCAGCTCATCCCTTTGCAGCCTGACGTCAGAAATGAGCTTTTTAAATCACCCCAGACTTTCACATTTCCCTTTGAGGGCGGATTGATGATTTTGGATGTGCGCGACGGTACAGATTGTTTTGCGCTAGGCAGCTTAATCACATCAACGGGCAGTGCAGATGTTGTCGGCGGGCGGCAATTCACCAATTTGTTGACGGCATTAGGTTGGCCCTCAAATGATGCGCAAAGCCTCACAGGCGTGTTGACCGACTGGATTGATTCGGACACGCAGCGCGGCGCGAATGGAGCTGAGGATGGAGACTACCTGCGGCGGGAGCCTCCGCACCGCACGGCAAACACGGCGGTGGCCTCTATCATGGAATTGCGCAGTCTTGAGGGTATGACTGAAGAGCTTTATCAATCCATTCGTCCTTATGTCTGTGCCAGAGATGGCGGCCAGAAAACCAGGTTGAATATTGATACGGCTGAACCTATCGATGCCTTTTTGCTCTCAGCGATTTTAGGCGGGCCCGATCATTATCAAACGGCCTTGCAGCTTATTTCCGAGCGTCCTGAGGGCGGATATAAGGATTTAGAAACTCTGCAAGCCGCGCCTGCGCTACAAGGCTTCACCGGAAAAGAGGCGGCCTATGACCAGATAATTTTTCAGCCTAATGTGCTTTGGATTGAAGTCAGGGTTGATTATCTCAACGCCTCTCGGCTAGTCACCTATGAATATGATGTGACGGGACCTGAACCTGAAATTACATATCGCGGATGGGGGAGCGAAAGCTTGCGTCCGACAATTGAAGAGGAAGGGGTTGAGCTACAATGACAGAACGTCTTATCATCGTGATGCCAAGTCACGCCGATGGCCCCGGTCTCTGGGGACTTGTCGATGGTGATCGCGTGATGCGTCATGGATGTGATACCCCGCCCGCAAGCGCTGGTGTTAAAGAGGTTGTTGCTGTGCTGCCCGGGCAGTCTCTGCGCATTTATAGTCACGAGCTTCCTGTGACCTCCAAGCGCGACAGATTACGCGCTGCAGGCTTTTCCGTTGAAGATAAAGTCGCCGTCCCATTGGACTACGTCCACATAGCGCTTTCAGATGACCGGGTGGCGGTTATGGATAAGGATGAGTTATCCGCAAGTATGGCGCAGCTTAAAGAGGCCGGATTATCCGTATCAAAAGCCATAGCAGATTTTGAAGCCCTAGCTGACATTGACGGCGACGTAACTCTGTTGGACCGCATTGTGACAACGGGTGCCCTTGGTCATGCCGTAGATATAAGCTGGGCGGATAAAGAGGCTGCTGAGACGGCACGTTCTTATCCTGATGAAACATTACTTTCTGCGATAGGCAAGAAACTGGAGCAGGGCGAAACGCTCAATATTCTACAAAATGGGTTTTCACCAAAAAACAGCTTCAACATTGGCTGGCGAAAGCTGGCACCATTGGGCGGTTTAGCCGCGACGCTGGGAATTGTTGCGCTTGTCTTTTATGGGGTTGAAGCCCGCGCGCTCAAACTGCAGGCGGCTGAGTTAAAACTGCAAACAGCCCAAATTTATACAGAGGCGACAGGGCAGGCGGCGCCGTCCAATCCGGCTTTGGCGGCTACGCGGGCGATGAAGTCCGGCGGTAAAGACAATCTCGCCTTTCTGCGTCTGTCTCAAATTCTGTTCGGAGCTGTTGAACAAATTGACGGCCTGACGGTTGAGCAATTGCGCTACCAAGACACAACAAATGAATTACAGCTCCGGCTCATTTATCCGGGTTTTGAAAGCGCCGGAAAACTAGAAAAAGCAATTCTGGCATCTGGCGGACAGCTCACAACTGGTGGTGTGCGTGAGCAATCAGGCCGCTTCGTGGGTGAAGCGACTTTGCGAGGGGGCGCGTCATGATGAACCTTCTCAGATGGGATGAGCGAGAACTTTATGAGAAAGCGATTATGGCGGCCATTGGCGCGGCCTTTGTGTTGGCTCTCATTTATATCATTGCGGTCAAACCAGTCTTCACCGCGCATAAAACCGCCGAAACCCAAGTGACCAAGTCTCTGCGTGATTACGAAATTGTCTCAAAGGCCATGCCGCGTCTGGGCCAATCTACTGTCACTACTGGAGCTCCTTTCTCTCGCGCGGCTTTAATTAGCGCGGCGCAACGCCAAGACATTAGACTATCCCGTATCAATCCCGATGATGGGTCTTTGACCGTTTGGATTGACGATGTAGAAACCGCAAAGCTTTACAGGCTTATCAATACGCTGATGACTCAAAACGGAGCTGAACTCTCTCGCGCCTCAATTTCAGCAGATGATAATGGCTTGCTCTCCGCACAGCTCACATTGAAAACGAATTGATATAATCTGTCACAGATTTTGTCTGTGGCATTTATAAGTTTCGGGTTAGAGCGCTCTCATGAAATTTCCTTTTATAGATTTACAGGCGCAACGCGCGGTTATCGCGGATGACATTGACGCCGCGCTGAAACGTGTGTTGGAACATGGGCAATTTATCCTCGGCCCCGAAGTTACTCAATTTGAAGAGCAGCTCGCCGCCTTTGAAGGCGGGGGTCATACCGTTTCATGTGCCAATGGTACGGATGCCATAATTCTTCCGCTTAAAGCCTGGGGCGTTGGTCCGGGCGATACTGTCTTCTGCCCCAGCTGGACTTACGCGGCGACGGCGGAAGCGATTGCCGTTATCGGGGCGGTTCCTTATTTTGTCGATGTCGATCCTGATACCTATAATCTGTGTCCAAAATCGCTCCGGGCGGCGATACAAAAAAGCCAAAACGCTAAAGCCATAATAGCCGTCGATCTGTTTGGACAGCCTGCCAATTACCCTGAACTGCGCAAGATTGCCGATGAATTTGGCCTTAAACTGATGGCTGATTCCGCGCAAGGTATGGGCTGCCGGTTGGGCGGCAAAGCTCCGATAGACTGGGCTGATGTAGTGACCACAAGTTTTTTTCCGGCCAAGCCTTTGGGCTGTTACGGAGATGGCGGCGCGATGCTGACGCGCGATGAAGACTTAAAAGAACAGCTCCTGAGTTTGAGGTTTCACGGACGCGCAACAGCACCGGGCGACCATGCGAAAATCGGATTAAATTCCCGGTTGGATACAATGCAGGCCGCCATATTAATCGAAAAACTCAATATATTCGAAGATGAAATTAAGGCCCGTAACCGTATCGCTAAGCGTTACACAGACGCGCTGAAATCCAACATTTTGCGCACGCCCAAAGTGATAGAGGGCGGGGTTTCAACATGGGCGCAATATTCAATCGAAGTTCCTAATCGCGATGTCGTAATGGCGGGGATGCGCGCCGCCGACATACCTGTGGCTGCTTATTATCCTCTGCCGACACATATGCAGACGGCTTATAAAAACTTCCCGATTTCTTCTGATGGCTTACCGAATACTATGGCGGCTAAAGATGTGATTATGGCGCTGCCCATGCATGCTTATCTTAAACCCCAAGACCAAGACGCGGTGATTGAAACTCTGTTAGGGCTTGTGTGATTTTTCGTGATCGAGAAGCCACTGCTTTTTGTCTAATCCTCCCGCATAGCCGCCCAGCCCGCCGTCTTTCGCAATCACGCGGTGACAGGGAAAAATTAGCGCCAGACCATTATTGGCATTTGAACTGGCGACGGCACGTACAGCTTTTTCCTTTCCGATGGCAATGGCCAAATCCGTATAGGCACAGCTCTCGCCATAAGGGATCTCTTGCAGGGCCTTCCAGACTTGATTTTGAAATTCTGTTCCGGTGGGCGCGAGAGGGGTCATAAATTTTGTCAGTGTGCCTGTAAAATAAGATTTCAGCTCATCTTCAATTTGGTCTGTCGCAGAGGTCCGCCCCGGAATGACGGCGCGCTTATGTTTCTTGCGAAGTTTCTCAAAGCCGCGGTCCATATTTTTACGTGTTGTAAATTCAAGCATATAAAGGTGGGATTCATCACACACGGCAAACATGGGCCCCAATGGCGTTGTCAGCCACTCTATGAAAAAAGGCGGCGCGCCAGATTTTGCAGGGGACACACCGAAAGTTTTGGCAAAGGCTGCCCTAAATCCCGACGCGCTTTCATAACCTGCATTAAGCTGAGCATTTATCACTGTGTCTCCTTTAGCGAGCGTCTTAGCGGCAACGCCTAATCGCCGGGCTCTGACATATTGCGTGAAGGTCAAGCCAAAGCGTTTTTTAAATTGCCGCCTTGCCGTGGATGGGTCAATGCCTGCGGCTTTG
>ENA-ORXM01000900-ORXM01000900.1-marine-metagenome-genome-assembly--contig:-NODE-900-length-45929-cov-4.550445_pt1 | contig 45929 bp, 41 predicted proteins | sample MGYA00237867_ERZ511480 | MGnify/ENA primary metagenome ERZ511480 (study PRJEB26309, sample SAMN06266103) | marine metagenome | isolation source: Algal blade | place: United Kingdom:Sidmouth, United...
CCATGGCCATGATGTCGTGCACATCGACGATGGCGAAGGCCGGCATGGCGAATTCCTCGGCCAAGGCTTCCAATGCCGGGCGGTCGTCGATGCCGCGCTCACACCGGTTCACCGACACGATCAGGCCGGCGAGTTCGACCTCGGCCTGGGCTCGTAGGAGCGGGACCGCCTCCCGAACGGCGGTCCCGGCGGTGGTTATGTCTTCCACGATCACCACCCGGTCGCCGTCCGCCAGTTGATGGCCGATCATGTTGCCGCCCTCGCCGTGGTCCTTGGCCTCCTTGCGGTTGAAGCAGTAGGCCACGTCGTGGTCACGCTCGGCCAGCGAAGCAGCGGTGGACACCGCCAAAGGTATTCCCTTGTAGGCCGGACCAAACAGCACATCGAAATCAGGACCGAGGCGCTGCAGTATGGCATCGGCATAGAAGCCGCCGAGCCGCCGGATCTGGCTGCCCGTCCGGTAGAGCCCGGTGTTGATGAAGTAGGGCGTCTCGCGCCCGCTTTTGGTGACAAATGATCCGAACCGCAGCACGTCGGCTTCGATCATGAACTCGACGAACGCCTTCTTGTACCGAACGTCGACGGTCATGACTCGTCCGGGTCGGGGTCGGCCAGAACCTTCTTGGCCAATGTCTTCGGAGCAACCAACGTGTAGCTCGTGACAATCCATTCGCTGACCTCTTCGAACCGCTGACGACTCAGGCGTTTGGGTAGATCGATCGAGACCCAGCCGTGACGACCCAGACCGTAGCCGGTCGGGTGAGCGCCATCGACAGTGGCCACCACGGCCTCCGCCTCCTCCTTTGACAGCTTCACGGTGATGACGGTGCCTTCGGCGTCGGCGAACACGAAGTTCTTGCCTCGGACTCGAAACGTCGGCTCACCGCCCCATGCCTCGATGTCAACTCGTTGCGCTTCGGGAAGGCCGAGCGCCAGCCCTCCGGGACGATCAGGCCGTGGCGGATCGCCCGCTCGATCAGCCAGACGAAGCTGAGGTTCGTCAAGGGGATAGGCGGGATGCGGCAGTTACGCTCGCCGCCGATATCGCCATGGGCACCGGGAAACCAGACCTGCTCCAACGGGCCGTTCCAGCCGTCCCGTTCCCAGAGAATCGGGGCATAGGCCGTGCGGTCCTCGTCGGCGGCGAGGGCGTGGTAGGCGGCCCCGACGGAGTGGCCGAGATGGTGGTCGTGGAACTCGCTGGCCATCGGAAAGATGCGCGATAACAAGGGGTAAGGCAGGCCGAGGGCTTTCACCGTATCCCACGCTCCGATGCAGCCGATCTGGACCTGGCGGTGGCAGCGATTGCGGCGGAAGGCGCGGGTGGCATGGGTCCGCAGACCCCGCTGATAATAGCGGAAAGCCAGGCGAACCCTGCGTTCTACGGCGTGTTCCTTGCGCAGGAGTCCGACCCGGTCGATCAATCCGGCAATGGAACGCACGGCATAGGCCCCCCGGCTGTAGCCGAACAGGAAGATGCGATCGCCCGGCTCGTAACGGCTGCACAGCGTGGCGTATCCGGCGATGACGCTCTCGTTGAACCCGCGCCCGACGGCGGCGTCGAGCCACTTGGAATGGCCGATCTTCTGGACGCCGCGATCATAGCCAAGGGTTTGTCGTGCCTGCACTTTTGCGCCACTCAGCATCGCGTGCAGCCGCGCGGCATGGGTCAGGCACGCCTCGTGGTCCACCCTGCTGAGGGTGCCGTCGATGATGAAGACGTGGTTGCGCGATGCTCTCAATGGGCGCTCAAATCGGGCCACGGAAACTGTGGCGGGGATAGACGCCGAGCACCTTGATGGAATCGGTGAAATGATCGAGCTCCGCCATGGCCGCCGCGACGCCCGGTTCCTGCGGGCTGCCCTCGATATCGGCAATGAATTGAGTGGCCGTGAACGAGCCGTCGAGCATGTAGCTCTCCAGCCGGACCATGTTCACGCCGTTGGTCGCAAAGCCGCCCAACGCCTTGTAAAGCGCCGCCGATATGTTCTTGACGCGGAACACGAAGCTGGTGATCGCAGGTTCGTCCGGGGCGGGGGCGAGCGCGCGGGGAGAGGCGACCATGAAGCGGGTCGTGTTGTGCTCGGCATCCTCGATATTAGGAGCGAGGATCTCGAGACCGTAGATCTTTCCGGCGAGTTCCGAGGCGACGGCGGCGGCACTCGGGTCGCCCGCTTCCTGGACGATGCGGGCCGATCCGGCCGTATCCGGCCCTGCAACGGGCAGGATCGAGCGGGCATTTAGGAAGCGGCGAACCTGTCCCAGCGCGACGTTGAGGCTCTGGGCCGTGCGGATACCGTCGAGGGGAGCACCGGGCAGGCCGAGAAGCTGCATCCGGATGGGCAGGAAGTGCTCGGCGACGATGTGCAGGCCGGAATCGGGCAGCAGATGGTGGATATCGGCCACCCGCCCGTAGAGGGAGTTCTCGACCGGCAGCATCGCCAGCTTCGCCTTGCCGTCGCGCACCGCCGCGATCGCCTCCTCGAAGGTCGGACACGGCAGGGTATCGCGATCGGGGAAGACTTCGTGACAGGCCTGATGCGAGAAGGCTCCCGGTTCCCCCTGGAACGAAATCGCGTCTTCCGGCTTCAACAGGATATCGAGATTCGACGCGGTTTCTTGACGCATTTTCGGTCCCTTCCGTGGCACGAGCCCCATATAAGCTTGCGGGCGCGGATGCGAAACCGCTAAAAGCGGCTGCAGATTCTGCGGGAACCAAGTCCCGCCGTCCCGTCGACCGAGACCCGACCGAAGATAAGGAACGCCCCGACATGGCTATGGATGAACTCGAAATCAGCAAGATCTTCGGTGCGGGGTGCGCGGCGCTGCTGGCCTTCGTCGGTTTCGGACAGCTCGGCTCGGCCGTCGTCGGCGTCGACCAGCTCGACGAACCGGCCTACGTGATCGAAATTCCCGAAACGGAGAGCGGCGGCGAGCCGGTCGAGGTGGCCGAGGCGCTGCCTGTCGGCCAGCTCATGGCGATGGCGGATATGGACCTCGGTGCGAAGGTCTTCAAGAAGTGCAGTTCATGTCACAAGATAGCGGACGGCAGCGCCCATGGCGTGGGGCCTGATCTCTACGGAATCGTCGGGCGCGATATCGCCGCAGCCGACGGGTATGCGTATTCCGATGCACTGATGGCCAAGGACGGGCCGTGGGACTTCGCGGCGCTCGACGGCTTTCTCGAAGCGCCGAAGAAATGGGCCAAGGGTACGAAGATGGGTTTTGCGGGCCTGTCCAAACCGGAAGACCGCGCCTCGGTCATCGCATGGATGAACGAGCAGGGCGATTCTCCGTTGCCGATGCCGGCCATCGAAGCGGAAGCCGAGGTGGAGCAGACCGAGGCGGTCGAGGTTGCGGCGGTCGAGCCTGAGGCCACGGTCGCACCCGAGGCTCCGGTGGAAGCAGAGAAGGTCGAGGAACCTGCGGAAGTCGAACAGGTCGAAGCAGAGAAAGCCGAAGAGGTCGAGACGGCCGCCATGGAGCAGCCTGCGGAAACCGAGAAGGCCGACGTAGCGGAACCTGCCGAAGTGGCTGAGCCTGCCGAAGTCGAAGAGACCGAAGCAGCGGAGCCTGCTGCAGTCGAGACGGCCGAAGTGGAGCAGCCCGCAGCAGCGGAGAAAGCCGACGATCAGCCCGCCGAAGTCGAGAAGGCCGAGGTAGAGGAGCCTGCGAAGGCGGAGGCACCCGCAGAAACCAAGGTAGCGGGTGCAGCGGCGGCTGGTGCCGGAGCGGCCTTCATGGTCGGTGCCGATATGGCCAAGGGAGAGAAGGTCTTCCGCAAGTGCAAGGCCTGTCACAAGGTCGAGGCGGATGCCGGTAACGGCGTCGGTCCGAACCTGCATGGTGTGGTGGGTCGCGATATCGCAGCACTCGACGGCTTCAAGTATTCAAAGGCGCTGGATGAAAAGGCCGGAGCCTGGGATTTCGAGACCCTGAATGCGTTCCTGACCAAGCCGAAGGAATGGGCGAAGGGAACCAAGATGGCCTTTGCCGGCCTGCGCAAGGAAGAAGATCGCGCCGCGATCATCGCATGGCTCAATGCCCAGAGCGATGCGCCCCTGCCATTGCCCGAATGACGGGCAGGGCGGACGGCCGTTAATCGCCGGTTAAGCTTAATGGTTCAGCTATCGAAGCCGCATCCTTTCGGGTGCGGCTTTTTCTTCGTGGTCGTCGCATCGCCACGGTTTCGTCCGCATCCCGCCGCGCCGGTCGCCCATAAGGGAACCACCGTCGCATCGATACGGGCAGAGATTGGCAGCGGGCGAGCGACAGGCTAAGTAGAGAAAACGCAGGAGGTACGGCGTATGATCTTCGACCGGCGACAGACGACACGGATGCTTCTCGGCCTTGCCGGGGGAGCGACTCTGAATCCCTGCTTCTCCGTCTCAGACGCCTCGGCGAAAGACGAGGTCATCCGATCCTTCGGGTCTTCGCTGGTGGGTACCCCGCGCTACGACGAGACGATGGCGCATTTCGATTACGTCAATCCGGATGCCCCGAAAGGGGGTCGCGCCCGCTTCGATTCCATCGGCGCATTCGACAGCTTCAACCCCTTCATCGTGAAGGGCAATGTCGGATCGGGGTTCAACCTCTTCGGGGGCCTGATCTACGACGAGCTGATGGTCAATCCGCTCGACGAGGATTCGACGGCTTACGGATTGCTGGTCGAATGGATGGAGTGGCCGAAGGATTATTCCTCCGTGATCTTCAAGATCCGGGACGAGGCGCGCTGGCATGACGGCAAGCCGATCACCCCCGAGGACGTCATCTATTCCTTCGAGCTGGTGACGACCAAGGGCCGCCCGCTCTATCGCCTCTATTACGAGAACGTGGAAAAGGCTGAAGCCCTGCCGGGCAACCTCGTGCGCTTCACCTTCGATCAGACCGACAACCGTGAATTACCGCATATCATGGCGCAGGTTCCGGTATTGCCGAAGCATTTCTGGGAGAACAGGGCCTTCGACGAGTCGAGTCTCGAAGTGCCGCTCGGCTCCGGCCCCTACAAAGTCGGCAAGTTCGAACCCAATACCTTCTGCGAATTCGAGCGGGTCGAGGACTGGTGGGCGAAAGACCTGCCGGTAAATATCGGCCAGCATAATTTCGACATCCTGCGCTTCGACTATTTCAAGGATCCGAACGCGGCCTTCGATGCCTTCAAGGCCGGTCAGGTCGATTTCCGTGCCGAGAATTCCTCGTTGAACTGGGGGACACGCTATGATTTTCCGGCCCTGAAGCGGGGCGATGTCGTCAAACGCGCCGTCGAGGTCGAAGGGCCGAAGGCGACCCAGAGCTTTGCCTTCAATACACGGCGCGCGTTGTTCAAGGATCGCCGGGTTCGCGAAGCCATCGGCATGGCTTTCGACTTCGAGTGGATCAACGAGGCGATCTTCTTCGGCTCCTACGGTCGTCCGTCCAGCTATTTCCAGGGCACTGCCGACCTGATGGCTGCGGGTATTCCCGAAGGCCGGGAACTGGAGCTTCTGGAAGCCTATCGCGACGACCTGCCCCCCGAACTCTTCGAGCAACCCTTCGAATTGCCCGTCTCGGACGGGTCGGGTCGCCCCGACCGCCGCACGCTGCGCAAGGCCAAAAAGCTGTTGTCCGATGCCGGGTGGAGCGTGAAGCAGGGCAAGCTGGTGAATGCGGAAGGCGAGCCGTTCGCCTTCGAATTCATGATCGGCAGCGGGGCGCAGGAGCGCGTGGTCGCGCCCTTCGTCAAGAATCTCGAACGTCTCGGGGTCGACGCCACCATCCGGTTGGTCGATTCCTCGCAATATGCCAGCCGCTACCGGGCCTTCGATTTCGATATGGTAGTAGGCCGTGTACGCAACTCCGCCTCGCCCGGCAACGAACAGCGCGATTTCTGGGGCAGTGCGGCCGCCGACAAGGTGGGCGGGCGCAACATCAACGGGGTTGCCGATCCGGTGGTCGATGACCTGATCGAGAAGATCGTCTTCGCCGAAAACCGCGAGGAACTGGCTGCCGCGACCCGCGCCCTCGATCGTGTGCTTCTCTGGGGTCACTACAACATTCCCCAGCTCTATACGCCGACCGAGCGCATCGCATGGTGGAAGGATGCGGTCACGCCGCCCGATCCGCTGCCTTCGCACGCCGTCGGCTTCCCGACTGTCTGGTGGGATCCGGAGGCCGAAGGGTGAAGACACTTCTCGCAGGGGCACTGGCCCTCTTTCTCTGCGCGGTCGGAAACGATGCGCGTGCGGATGCGGTACAGACGGGCCATGGCCTTTCGGCCTTCGGCGACCTGAAATACCCGCCCGATTTCGAGCATTTCGACTACGTGAACCCCGATGCGCCCAAGGGCGGCTCGCTCGTCACCGTCAGTACGAGCGGTACCGGTACCTTCGACAGCCTGAACGGCTATATCGTCAAAGGCGACGCGGCGGCGGGGGTATCGGGCGGTGAGAACCTCATCTTCGACAGCCTGATGACGCGCGCCTATGACGAGCCGGATGCCGTCTACGGGCTGGTGGCCAAGCACGCCGAACTCGTCCCCGACAAGTGGATCATATTCCAGATGCGCGAGGAAGCGCGGTTCGCGGACGGTACGCCGGTCACGGCAGAGGATGCCAAGGCCACCTTCGATCTGCTGAAGGAGAAGGGCCACCCTGCCTTTCGCCTCTCCCTGCGCGATGTTGAGAACACCGAAGTCCTCGGTCCGCACCGGATCAAATACACTTTCGCGGACGGTGCCCCCGCGCGCCTGCTGCCGATGATGGTCGCGACCCTGCCGATCTTCTCGAAAGCCTATTACGAGGAGAACGACTTCACCGACAGTTCGCTCGATCCGCCCCTCGGCTCCGGGCCTTACGAGGTCGGCAAGATCGTTCGGAACCAGTCGATCACCTTCGAGCGACGCGAGGATTACTGGGGCAAGGACTTGCCGGTGAATCGCGGGCGCTGGAACTTCGACACGATCCGCTTCGAGTATTTCAACGAACATGGCGCTGCCCTCGAAGCGTTGATGGCCGGCGCGATCGATCTGCGCGAGGAATTCTCCTCGAAGCAATGGGCCACGCAATACGATACCCCCGCCATCGAAGAAGGCCGCGTGCTTCGGGATACCATCGACGACAGCCGCCCCGCCGGAACCCAAGGGTACTGGATCAACACGCGCCGCGAGAAATTCGCCGACCCACGGGTCCGCGAGGCCATCGCGCTGGCCTTCGATTTCGAATGGTCGAACAAGGCCCTGTTCTACGACCTCTATACCCGTACCAACAGCTTCTTCGAAAACGCGCCTTTCGAGGCATCGGGCAAACCGGACGAGGCCGAATTCGCACTGCTCGAGCCCCTCGGTGACAGGGTCTCCCAGACCGTCTTCGGCGACGCCTACGAGCCACCCGTCACCGATGGATCGGGCCGTGCCCGACGCAATATCCGCAAGGCCCAGAAGCTGCTGGACGATGCGGGCTGGAAGCTGGTGGACGGCAAGCGCGTCGATGCCGATGGCGAGCCGTTGACCATCGAATTCCTCGACGATTCCGCCACCTTCGCGCGGATCACCGGGCCGTATATCCAGAACCTCAAGCGCCTCGGGATCGACGCCAATCTGCGTCAGGTGGACCGGCCCCAGTACCAGCGCCGCGTCAAGGAATTCGACTACGACATGATCGTCGCGCGGCTCGTCTTCACGATGACCCCCGGTCCGATTCTGGCCAATAATTTCAGCAGCAAGGCAGCGGGCGAATCCGGCAGCTTCAATCTGGCTGGGATCGAAGACCCGGCGGTCGATGCCCTGCTGGAGAAGGCTCTGGAGGCCGATAGCCGCGACGATCTCTATGCTGTCCTGCGCGCCATCGACCGTATCCTGCGCGACGGGCATTACTGGGTGCCGCAATGGTCGAAGGGCAGTCATACCCTCGCCTACAAGGACAAGTTCGGCTTTCCCGAGACCAAGCCGCTCCTGTCGCGCGGCGTCTACGACACGTGGTGGGTAGACCCGTCGAAAGCCGGGGCTGACTGACGCATGGGCTCCTATATCCTCCGACGGCTGTTGCTCATCATCCCCACGCTTCTGGGGATCATGTTCCTGAACTTCGCCATCATCCAGTTCGCCCCCGGCGGGCCTGTGGAACAGCAGATCGCCGAGCTGACGGGGCTGGGCAGCAATGCCACGGATCGCTTCAGCGGAGGCGGTGCCGAGACGTCGTCGCAGAGTGCCGGAGATACCTCCAGCTACCGGGGCGCTCAGGGACTCGACCCGGAATTCGTCGCCGAACTGGAGGCGCAGTTCGGTTTCGTCGAGCTGGTCTGCGCGCCCGGTTACGAAGGCCCCCGCAAGGTTTCCGCCGATGAATGTTCGGTGCGGGTCCAGTGCGAACCGGGTTACACGGGCGAGCAGGTCGCCTCGGCCCCCGAATGCGAGCCGGTGCGGATTCCGTGGTACAAGCGGTTCGCGAACATGGTCTACGACTATGTGCGTTTCGATTTCGGGGACAGCTATTTCCGCTCCATCTCGGTCATCGACCTGATCCTCGAAAAGATGCCGGTTTCCGTATCCCTGGGCCTCTGGACGACCTTGATCGCCTATCTGATCTCGATCCCGATGGGGGTACAGAAGGCGGTACGCGATGGGTCGAGCTTCGATACCTGGACGTCCGCCGTGGTGATCGTGGGGTACGCGATTCCGGCTTTCCTGTTCGCCGTCATGTTGCGGGTGTTCTTTGCCGGAGGATCGTTCCTGCAGATATTCCCGCTGCGAGGGCTGGAATCGGAGGAATGGTCCGGTATCGACTTCTGGGAGAAGGCGAGCCAACTCGCATGGTGGGGCGATTATTTCTGGCACCTCATCCTGCCGGTCGCGGCCATGGTGATCGGCAGTTTCGCCACCATGACCCTGCTGACGAAGAACTCGTTCCTCGATGAAATCCGCAAGCAATACGTCCTGACCGCCCGCGCGAAGGGCCTGTCGGAAAACGGCGTGCTGTTCGGCCATGTCTTCCGCAATGCCATGCTCATCATCGTCGCGGGCTTTCCGGCGGCCTTCGTCGGCGTCTTCTTCACCGGCTCGCTGCTGATCGAGAATATCTTCAGCCTCGATGGCCTCGGCCTGCTGGCCTTCAATGCCATCGTCGAGCGCGATTACCCGGTGGTATTCGGCACGCTCTACATGTTCTCGCTGATCGGATTGATCCTCAATCTGGTGTCCGATCTCGTCTATGTCTGGATCGATCCGCGCATCGATTTCGACGCGAGGGGAGGCTAGGCCATGTTCACCCTCGACCCGATCCAGCGGCGACGGCTGGAGAACTTCAAGTCCAACAAGCGGGCCTTCTGGTCGCTGTGGATCTTCCTCGGCCTCTTCGCCCTCTCGCTCTGCGCCGACCTGATCGCGAACGACAAGCCGTTGCTGATCCGGTACGAGGGCGACTTCTACGCGCCGATCTTCCAGTTCTATCCCGAGACCACCTTCGGCGGGGATTTCGAGACCGAGGCCGATTACACCGACCCCTTCATCCACGAGCTGATCCGCGAAGAGGGGGACGGCTGGATGATCTGGCCGCTGATCCCCTACAGCTACGATACCATCGTCTACGAAGCGCAGCCCTCGCCCTCACCCCCCGGCGCGCGCAATTGGTTGGGTACGGACGATCAGGCACGGGACGTGACCGCGCGGCTGATCCACGGGTTCAGGACATCGGTGACTTTCGGCCTCATCCTCACCTTCCTGTCGAGCATCGTCGGCATCACGGCAGGGGCGATCCAGGGGTATTTCGGCGGCTGGACCGACCTGATCTTCCAGCGCGTGATCGAGATATGGAGCGCGACGCCGCTGCTCTATGTCGTGCTCATCATCGCGTCGATCATCGCGCCGTCGTTCTGGATGCTGCTCGGCATCCTGCTCGCCCTGACATGGACCTCGCTCGTGGGCGTGGTCCGCGCGGAGTTCCTGCGCGCGCGCAATTTCGAATACGTGCAGGCCGCCCGCGCGCTGGGCGTCTCGAACGCCAAGATCATGTTCCGCCACCTGCTGCCCAATGCCATGGTCGCGACCCTGACGATGCTGCCCTTCGTCCTGACCGGGGCGATCTCCTCGCTCGCGATGCTCGATTTCCTCGGCTTCGGCCTGCCCCCCGGTTCGGCCTCGCTGGGCGAATTGACGTTGCAGGGGCAGAACAACCTCCAGGCTCCGTGGCTCGGCATCACCGGATTCCTGGCGTTTGCGATCATGCTGTCGCTGCTCGTCTTCATCTTCGAGGGGATCCGCGATGCCTTCGATCCGAGAAAGACATTCCGATGAGCGATGGCAAGCCCCTCCTCGAAATCGAGAATCTGAACGTCGGGTTCCGCAGCCGTGCCGGTCTGGCTCCGGCGGTACGCGGCGTGTCGCTGACCGTCGAGAAAGGCGAGACCGTCGCTCTCGTCGGCGAATCCGGCTCCGGTAAATCCGTCACGGCTCTCTCGGTCCTGCAACTTCTGGCCGACTCGGCGGAAGCGAGCGGGTCGGTCCGCTATCAGGGCCGCGAGTTGATGGATGCCGACAAGGCCACCATGCGCGACGTGCGCGGCGACGATATCTCGATGATCTTTCAGGAGCCTATGACCGCCCTGAACCCGCTGCACACCATCGAACGGCAGATCGCCGAGAGCCTGTCCCTCCATCGTGGAATCAAGGGTGTCGCGGCGCGCGAGCGCGTCCTCGAACTGATGCACAAGGTCGGCATCCGCGATCCGGAAACCCGCCTCGGAGCCTATCCACACCAGTTGTCGGGTGGCCAGCGCCAGCGCGTGATGATCGCCATGGCTCTCGCCAATGGCCCGGACCTCCTGATCGCCGACGAGCCGACCACCGCCCTCGACGTGACCGTGCAGGCGCAGATCCTCGCTCTGCTCGAAGACCTGAAGACCGAGATGGGCATGGGGATGCTGTTCATCACCCACGACCTCGGGATCGTGCGCAAGATCGCGAACCGCACCTGCGTCATGCAGGGGGGCGAGATCGTGGAATCCGGCCCGACCTGGAAGATCTTCGCCTCACCCGAGCACCCCTACACGAAGCGTCTGCTCAGTGCGGAGCCGAGCGGCACACCCGATCCGATCCCGCAGCCCGATGCCGCCCCCGTCGTACGGGGCGAGAATGTCCGCGTATGGTTTCCGATCCGGAAGGGCTTGCTGCGCAAGACCGTCGGGCATGTGAAGGCGGTGGACGACATCTCCCTGTCGATACGGCCCGGCGAGACCGTGGGCGTGGTGGGCGAGTCCGGCTCCGGCAAGACGACGTTGGGGCTGGCCCTCCTGCGCCTGATCCAGTCGCAGGGCCGGATCGTCTTTCTCGGCAAGGAGATACAGGGCCTCAACCAGCGCCAGCTTCGCCCGTTCCGCCGCAACATGCAGGTGGTTTTTCAGGATCCCTACGGCTCGCTCAGTCCGCGCATGTCCATCGCGCAGATCATCGACGAGGGGCTGAAGGTCCACAAGATCGGCGACCGCGACGGTTCCCGGTCCGGAGACCGTCGCGCGGTGATCGCCGCTGCGCTGGAGGAGGTTGGGCTGGAGGCGGACATGATGGACCGCTATCCGCATGAATTCTCGGGCGGTCAGCGACAGCGCATTTCCATTGCCCGCGCTATGGCGCTGAAGCCCGATCTCGTGGTGCTTGACGAGCCGACCTCGGCGCTGGACATGTCGGTTCAGGTGCAGATCGTCGATCTGCTGCGCGATCTGCAGAAACGCTACAATCTCGCCTATATGTTCATCAGCCATGACCTGAAAGTCGTGCGCGCCATGGCTCACCGGGTCATCGTCATGCGTCAGGGGCTGGTCGTGGAGGAAGGCGAGGGCGATCAGGTCTTCGACGATCCACAGACCGATTACGCCCGCGACCTCATGTCAGCCGCTTTCCGCATCGAGGCGAAAAGCGCGTAGGGTCTATCGAACCCCGACGGTCTTCAAAGAATCTGCGCGATCAGGGCCTCGTAAATCGGGCTGTTGCGGAAGGTGAGCAGTGTACCGATGCAGATGGCGATGCCGTAGGGGCATTTGAGCGTCTCGGTCGCCGCCAGTGTGGCCATTGGCTTGAAGCGCGCCGATATGGACGGAAAGCGCCGGGTGAAGGCCCGCGCATAGCAGATCCCGAGCGACAATATACCACCGAACATGGCCACCATCACGATGCAGGAAAGAAAGCTCGGCCAGCCGAACCACAGGGCGATGGCCGCCAGCAATTTGCCGTCACCCGCGCCGAAGACATTGATGCAGAAGAGGCCGAAACCGATGGCCAGGACGACGGCCGCCGTGAGGACATGATTTCCGAGCGTGGCGAGATCCATCCCGACGAGAAAGGCGGCGAAGCCGAACCCGACGACGAGCGCCGCGCACAGTTCGTTGGGAATGATGAAGCGCCGGGCATCACTGAGGGCAGCGGCAATCAGACAGAACGGAAAGAGGACGAGTGGCAGGGAGGCGACCATTCCGATTGTTCCTTCGGTTCAGTTCTTGAACGAATATGGCATACGGCGGAGCCGTAGTTCACTCGAAAACAGGCTGCGGCGATTGCCGCAGCCTGCGAATGCCATGGCGATGTCTATCAGATCATCGCCCCTGTCATTATGGTGCGTTGTTGGCGGCGAGTTCGCCGGAAACCGAGGTGAAGGTCGCGTTCAGCTCGTCACGGACGCCACCGACTGCGGCGATGATGGCGACGGACAGGATCGCTGCGATCAGGCCGTACTCGATGGCCGTGGCGCCTTCTTCTTCTTTGGCGAAGCGTGCGAAAAGGTTGGTCATGTGTCTCTCCAGTTTTTTACCCTCGCCATTGTCGGCCGGGTTCAGAAGAAAATACCCGACTTATGTTAATAAATTTCTGCCATATCGCCGATATCTTTCTTGATATACAGTAATATTTATTCAAATATGATTTTCTTTGTCTTGATGTACTGCAAACGCATCACAACCTACTCTGATCTTTGATACGTATCGCGTAGGGCATCCGAGCATATTGCCACCTGAGCAGTGGACATCTTCGCCAGCGAGGCATTGCTTCTGACGGATGCGGACGCGACAGCATCGGCAGGAGCATCCAACGAAAACAGGCCGCAGCGAATGCTGCGGCCTGCGATCGACACGGCGATGACGGTCAGGCCATCACCTTCCGTAATTACGGAGCGTTGTTGGCGGCGAGTTCGCCGGAAACCGAGGTGAAGGTCGCGTTCAGCTCGTCACGGACACCGCCGACTGCGGCGATGATGGCGACCGACAGGATCGCTGCGATCAGGCCGTATTCGATTGCCGTGGCGCCGTCTTCTTCTTTGGCGAAGCGTGCGAAAAGGTTGGTCATGTGTCTCTCCATTTTTTGGTTCCCCCCGTTACTGGCTGGGATGAGTAGAAATTACCCTCTGGAGTTTAAGAAATGTCTGCCGGAGATGATTAATATTCATTTATTTGGGTAATACATAGTATTATTTAATATCGCCTGCTATTTGCAATTCGTTTACATATCCGAAGTGGCAATGCGGTCAGGTGGGAAGACGACTCTGCCGATGGTGCCCAGGCCCTTCTCGCTGCTCAGTTCGAAACGGGCATGATTTGCCTCCACGAATCCCTTCGCCAGCGGCACGCCCATTCCGGCGCCGCCGAAGCTCTGCTGGCTGCGGGACATCTGTCCGAAGGGCTCCATCGCGACGATCAGCTCTTCGGGCGTCATTCCCTCTCCATTGTCGATCACCTCGACCTCTACGGCCCCGGAGGGGCGCTGAAGCGCCGAAATGCGAACCCAGCCGGATGCCGATGTGAATTTGACCGCATTGCCGACGATATTCGTCAAGGCCTGACGCATGGTATGCAGATCGGCGAGGACGGGCGGTAGAGCGGGATCGATGGAAACGATGATCTCGACGTCGCGCTCGCGTGCCGCGAAATCCGATTCCTTCGCGACGACGCGCAGCAGGTTGCCCAGATCGATGGGCGTAGCATCGAGGTTCAGGGCATCGCTCTCGATCCGGCGTATATCGAGCAGATCCTGCAACAGGCGCAGCATGTAGGCTCCGCTGTCGTTGATGTCCCGAAGATAGCTGACATAGGCATCGGACCGGATCGGGTCGGGATCGGCGAGCATGAGCTGCGTGAAGCCGAGAATGGCATTGAGGGGGGTGCGTAATTCGTGGCTCGCTCGGGCAACGGCTTCGCGCCGTTCCAGAACTCCCGGTTTGGGCTGCGGACCGTTATTCGCAGGGCGCATCGTGACGATGCGGGAATCCCGGTTGAAGCGATCCCTCGGCCCGACCCCGACCATCAGACGGTTTCCGCTTTCCTGCAGGACGACCTCGAACCCGCCATTGCGGGCCTGCTCGGAAAAGACGCCATCGAATGTCGCGCGTCCTCCATCGTCGAACGCCTCGCCGAGACGGCGTGGATCGTCGCTCTCGAAGCCCAGCATATCGGTTGCGGCCGCATTCATTCCGGCGACGGTCCCGTCTGCCCGGAGGGTGGCGATACCGATGCCGATGGCCTCCAGCGCCGCATCGCGGTCGTCGGCCACGCGCTGCGAGGCAATGGCGGCACGGCGGGCATCGGTGACGTCGGTGATCGTCGCGATCCAGGCACTCGCCCCGCGCCAGCCTCCCTTTCGCATACGGAGCTGGACCCAGTGTGCGCCACCGTCCTGCCCCTGTACGGCCAGTTCGATCGACGCCATCTCCGAGGTTCCGTCGCGGATATCCAGCAAGGCGGCAGTGATCCGTTCCTGGTCGCGCGGGAAGAGGCGTCCGAGTTGCAGCGTCTCGCTGTCCAAGGGGACACCGAGCAGGTCACGCGCGCGGTCACTCATATAGAGGGGTTTCAATGCGTCGTCATAGACCGCGATTCCCGCGTCGATCGAGGAGAGTAAGGCCAGCTCCGCGCCCCGCTCCATCGCGGTGGTCGACACGGGGGCGTCATCGCGCTCGATCATATCGGCAAAACTGACCAGCGCAGCGAAGGCACCCGTCACCGGATCGAGCATCCGCCGCATCGTGACCCGGTGACGGCGGGCACCTGAGCGGGTCTGCAACGTCGCCGTATGGCTGAAGGCACCGGTGACGATCAGGGCGCGCAGGGCATCGCGCGCCGCACCCTGTTCACCATAGCGCGGTGCGAGATTCGCGAGGGTGCCCGTTCCGAAGATCAGATCGGCGGCATCGTTCTGGACCAGCATCCGACCGTCTTCGGCATAGAGCGTCATGGCCTGGGGCGCAGTCGCGAAAACCTCGCGCATCCGTTCCGGTTCGTTTTCCATGCCGGTCGGCAGGGCAACGGCACTGAAACGCAGACCGACCCGCCCGTCGGACAGGGCAAAGCGCGATACGCTCGCGGCGACCCGCCGGGGCCTGCCCTTCGGTGTCAGGGTCAGACGGGTCCGCACACGCTCGGTTCCCGATGCCGTTGCCGCGTGCAGCAGACGTGCGAATTGTTCGGTGGTGGGATCGGTCGGCGGAAAATCACGATCGATCAGATCGAGCACGCTCCGCTCACCCCAGAAGCGCAGGGCATTCTCGTTCGCCCAGACGATGCGGCGACGGTCGTGGTCCCATACCCAGATGCCGGGATGTGTCGCTGGCGCGATCTCGTGATTCTCTGACGCTGACATGCGAAGCCGTTCCAATCCGGGATTCTCGTAGGGTCCGGATCAGGGCGTTGCATCGAATGGGCCAAGCTGATGTCAGCTTCGTCTGCGCGGTTTGACCTTGCGGGCGGCAATGGCGGCGATCCGCAGTTCTTCGGCGATCTCGTCGGCCTCTTCGGGCGTGAAATCCATCGGGATTTCCATGTCACCGGCGGCGACGAACAAACGCACGGCCCCCAGGGAGGTCGGCCCGATCTGCAGATCGGCGGTCACGTCGGATTCGCTGTCGATGCCCATGGTTTTCCCTGCTCTGACCGCCTGCGCCCGTGCACCATAGACGAAACCGGCCCGGCGATGCCAGCCTTCAGAGGGGCTTGCAATCGGCCCCACCCCGTCGTATTTCAGCCCTTCGTGCCGTCGTAGCTCAGTTGGTTAGAGCGCTAGATTGTGGATCTAGAGGTCCCCTGTTCAATTCAGGGCGACGGTACCATCTCCTCCCCGCCTTGAATATTGCGCATCCTATCGCCGTGGCGCTTCCGACCGCGTTCGTTCAAGTGATATGAGCACTGACGGGCTGTAACAGTCTCTGCGAATTGTCCGATATCGTGAAGGGAAGCATCAGCAGCTCGTACTCGATGAACCCCTGCCCGTTCCAGGAAAGCGACTTTCGCACGTATTGCGGACTTTCGTTCTGGATCGCCCGTCGTGCGCGATCCCTTATGTCGATGTAATTAGCTTGCCGCAGCGGATCGTAACGCAGGCTCTGTAGCTTCAGCTTGCGGCCATTGCCTATGAATTCCGTCGCATGTGCACCATAGAGCGTGAATTCCAGATCGTCGATAGACCCGTCACTCACACGCAGCACGCAAAGGCGCTCGATGACCGGAATGAAGTTTGCCGGCTTGAAATCCTTCCAGCGGGGAAGGCTCTCTCGCCCTGTTCGCGGGAGATCGAGCCAAGCCTGTCCGATCGAGCGCAGGTCGGGACAATCGATCCGGTCGAGCGGTATGCCATCGTCTTCGACATCCCGAATTTCGACCGAACGGGCTGGTTGATAGCCGGATATATCATGGACATCCAGCATTTGACGATAAAGCATGAGTTGCTCCTGATTTTCGGAAGGCTACTCCGCTTCGCAGGCCTTGCAGGAATTTTACTTTTATAATCAATTATCTGAAAATACTTAAATAACTATATAGCTAATTGGATCGATAATTATCGATCGCATTGCACGCGCTGAAGATTCCGGGCGGCTTCGGCGATATCCCGGTTCGGTGTCGCCGTATCGGCGACGTGTTCAGTATGAAGGACGTATTTCCAGAAGAGTGATACGGCAGCGTGTCATCGGTTTCACGCAGCACTCAGATAACGCACCGAGTCGTCGCGCTCCATCAGGTAGAGCAGCACTCGCAAGGCCTGGCCCCGTTCACCCGCGAGGCCCTCGTCCCGATTGACGATCAGCCGTGCATCGTCGCGGGCGACGGCGAGCAGGTCGCCATGAACGTCGAGATCGGCGATCTTCATGCGCGGCAATCCGGCCTGTTTGACCCCGAGCAGGTCGCCCGCCCCCCGCAGCCGCAAATCTTCCTCCGCGATGCGGAACCCGTCTTCCGTCTCGCGCAACACGCCGAGCCGCTCGCGCGCCGTCTCGCCCAGGGGGCCTTGATAAAGCAGCACACAGCTCGACCGTGCCGATCCGCGACCTACCCGTCCGCGCAACTGGTGCAACTGTGCCAACCCGAACCGTTCGGCATGTTCGATGACCATGATCGTCGCCTCCGGCACATCGACGCCGACCTCCACCACCGTCGTCGCGACCAGAACCTGCTCGGCCCCGGTGCGGAACGCCTCCATCGCCGCGTCCTTCTCGCCCGATTTCTGACGCCCGTGGGCCATCGCGACGGCATCCTGCCCTAGCGCATGGCGCAGCACCCGCGCCCGGTCCTCCGCCGCCGCCACGTCAAGCGTATCGCTCTCCTCGACCAGCGGACAAATCCAGTAGGCTCGCGCCCCCTCCCCGATGGCCCGCCGCAGGCTGCCCACCACATCGTCATAGCGGGACAGCGAGACCATCCGCGTGTCGATGGGCTGCCGACCGGGCGGCTTTTCGTCCAGGGTCGAGACATCCATATCGCCATAGCTGGCCAGCGCCAGCGTGCGCGGGATCGGCGTGGCACTCATCACGAGGATATCCGCCCCCACACCATCCCCCCGGCCCTTGTCGGCGAGTTCGTTGCGCTGATCGACACCGAAGCGATGCTGTTCGTCCACGACGACCATCCGCAAATCCCTGAACGCGACCGTCTTCTGGAAGAGGGCATGGGTGCCGACCACGATGTCGATCTCTCCGGCTTCCAGCGCCGCCTGCGTCTCGCGTCGCTCCGCCGCCTTGTCCTTGCCGGTCAGGATGGCGAGGCGCACGCCGGCGGCCTCGGCCAGCGCACCGAGGCCTGCATGGTGCTGCCGCGCGAGGATTTCGGTGGGGGCCATCAGGGCCGCCTGCCCTCCCGCTTCCACCGCGATCAGCATGGCCATGAAGGCCACCAGCGTCTTGCCCGCCCCCACATCCCCCTGAAGCAATCGCAGCATCCGCTTCGGGACGGCCATGTCCTTGGCGATGGCCTCGATGGCACGGGTCTGGGCACCGGTCAGGTCGAAGGGCAGGCTCGCCAGCACCTTGTCGCGCAATTGCCCGTCTCCGCTAGAGGCCCGCCCCTTCGCCCGCCGCCGCTTGGCGCGGATCAGGACGAGGGCAAGCTGATGCGAGAGCAATTCGTCATAGGCCAGCCGCTCCCGCGCAGGCGATGTCGCCTCCAGATCGGCAGGCGAGACCGGCGCGTGCAACGCCGCCACCGCCTCGCGCCACCCCGGCCATTCGCGCTTCTTCAGCCATGCGGGGTCCAGCCATTCGGGCAGGTCCGGCGTCTCGTCCAAAGCCGCCTGCACCGCCTTCGCGATCACTTTCTGGCCAAGGCCCGCCGTCGCCGGATAGACCGCCGCAAAGCCGTCGGGCGCGTCTTCCTTCTCTGGGTCGAACACTTCCGGGTGGGGCATCTGCGCGATGCCGTCGTAATGCTCGATCTTCCCGCACACATAGCGTGTCTCGCCCACGGGAAGGATGCGGTTCAGCCATTCGGGAGCAGGACGAAAGAAGACCAGCACGAAATCCAGTGCACCGTCCCTGACCGTGATGCGGTAGGGTGAGCCGGGCCGCCGGGGCGCGGAATGGGAGACCACGACGACCTTCACGCAGAGCGTCGTCCCCTCCATCACCCCCTGCACCGAGGGCCGTACCCGCCGGTCGATCACCCCCGTCGGCGGCAGGAACAGCGCATCCCCGACTTTCCCGATCCCCAGCTTCGCGAACAGCGGTGCCGTCTTCGGCCCGACCCCCGGCAGGGTCTTGGCATCGGCGAACAGGGGGAAGAGGATTTCGGGGCGCATACCGCGCATCTAGCGCATTTTGGCCAGCGGTTCACCCCTTGCCTGAAACGCCTCTGCCTCCGCACGTACCGGGTAGCTGACGCGGCCTCCGGAACGGGTGCATTTGAGACTGGCGGCGGCATTGGCGAAGATCATCGCCGTGCGTTCATCGGCCCCTTCGGCAAGGCGCAGGGCAAAGGCCCCATGCCAGACATCCCCGGCCCCCAGCGTATCCACTGCCTCGACCGGCGGCACGGGAACGGCCCCGTCCGACCGGGACAGGACGCCCCCGGCCCCATCGGTCACGCAGAGCCATGACCCGATCTGCGCGGCGACGGCTTCGAGGGCGCGGGGCAGGTCCGACGATTCCGTCAGGCCCATGAGCCCCTGCGCCGAAAAGGCGATATGGGACGCCTCTGCCACATCGGCGAGATCGACGGGATGCTCGCCATCGACGATACCGGGAACTCCGCGCGCTTTCGCAAGGCGCAGAGCGGCGCGGGTCAGGGCGGGAAAGCGGGTATCGGTCAGCACGGCATCGACGGGCGGAGCGCAGTCCGGATCGGGCAGGGCATCCTCGCCCGACCCGCGAAAATTGACGATCCGGCGTTCCCCCCTTGCATCGATCAGCACCGACGAGAACGCCGAGCGCCCTGCCGCTCTGCGCCAGACAAGCGCGGTATCGACCCCCTCGGCCCCGAGATCGGCAAGAATCATGTCGCCGACCCGGTCTTCCCCGATCCCTGCGACCAGCGAGGCGGCACCCCCCAGCCGCGCAATGGCCACGGCAGCATTGGCCGCACCGCCTCCACCGGTCATCAGGGCATCGGTAGCGCGATACTTCTGCGCCCGCTGCGGCATCGCCTCGACATGGAAGAGGAAATCGATGGTCGCGAGTCCGGCGACGAGTATTCTGGTCATGCATTTCCGCTCCCGCCCCATCGGGGGCCTCGCCAGAAACGCACGCTCCTTGCCGCCGGGCAAGACCGTATCGATAGCAGATAGGGCTGTCCGGGTAGCGATGCACCTTGACCCGCGCCTTGACGTAATGCGGCCTGTCCGGCCCTGCGGGCAGTTGGGACCGGCACATTCTACCTCTACCCCCCCACCAAAAATTTCCTTACAACACCACCCCATGTCCGACACCGTCACCCCCTCCATGCGCCAATACTTCACGATCAAGGAGCAGCATCCCAAGGCGCTCCTGTTCTTCCGCATGGGGGATTTCTACGAACTGTTCTTCGAGGATGCCGTCACCGCCGCCGCCGCCCTCGACATTGCGCTGACCAAGCGCGGCAAGCATCTCGGCGAGCCGATCCCCATGTGCGGCGTGCCGGTCCATGCCGCCGAGGGCTACCTCGCGCGGCTCACCAAGACCGGCCTCTCCATCGCCATCTGCGAGCAGATGGAATCCCCCGCCGAGGCGAAGAAACGCGGCTCGAAATCCGTCGTCCATCGCGACGTCGTGCGCCTCGTCACCCCCGGCACCCTGACCGAAGACACGCTGCTCGATGCCCGCACGGCCAACCATCTCGTCGCCTATGCCCACGGAGCGACAAGCGCGCTGGCCCGTGTGGATATCTCCACCGGGGAGGTCGCCGTCGCCCCCACCAGCCCCGAGACGCTGGGGGCCGATCTCGCCCGGCTCTCTCCTTCCGAAATTCTCGTGTCCGAGCGGGCGTATCAAGCATGGATCGCCGACGGCACCGACACCCTCGCCCAGATCGAGGAGGTCGCCCGCGTCACGCCGCTGGGCACGGCCAGCTTCGACAGCACCTCCGCCACCAAACGCCTGCATGATCTCTACAAGGTCACATCGCTGGAGGGGTTCGGCGCGTTCTCCCGCGCCCAACTCTCGGCGCTGGGCGCCTTGGTCGATTACATCGCCATTACTCAGAAGGGCGCACTCCCGCACCTGCGCCCCCCCGTGGCCGAGGCCGCCGATGCCGTCATGCAGATCGACGCCGCCACCCGCCGCAACCTCGAACTCACCGAAAAGCTCGACGGGGGCCGCCTCGGCTCCCTGCTCGCCACCATCGACCGCACGGTCACGGGAGGAGGCGCGCGCCTCCTCGCCGCCCGCCTCGCCGCGCCGCTCACCGACCCCGCGCGCGTGGCCCGCCGTCTCGACGCCGTCGCCCTGTTCGAGACCGACGCGGCCCTCGCGCAAGACCTGAGCGCGATGCTCAAGGCCGCGCCGGACATCGCGCGCGCCCTCTCGCGCCTCAGCCTCGGACGCGGAGGCCCCCGCGATCTGGCCGCCCTGCGCGATGGGCTGGACGCGGCCACCGCCATCGCCACCCGCCTCGAATCCCTGCTCGACGCACCGCAGGCCGTGGCGCAGGCAGAGACCGCTCTCATCGGCCACGACGCCCTGATCGAAACCCTGCGCGCCGCCCTCGTCCCCGAGCCACCGCTGCTCGCCCGTGACGGTAATTTCATCGCCGAGAACCACGACCCCGATCTCGACCGCACACGCTCCCTGCGCGATGATAGCCGCCTCGTCATCCGCGATCTCGAGACCCATCTGAAGGGCGAGACGAAGATCACGGCGCTGAAGGTCAAGTTCAACAACGTCCTCGGCTATTTCATCGAAGTCCCCGCCGCCCATGGCGAGGCCCTGACCCGCGACGAGAAATTCATCCACCGCCAGACTATGGCCAACGCCATGCGCTTCACTACTCCCGAACTCGCCGATCTCGACACCCGCATCGCCCAGGCCGCCTCGCAATCGCTGGAGCGCGAACTCGCCATCTTCGAAGACCTGCGCGCGCAAGCCCTTGGCCATGCCGACGCCATCTCCGAGACCGCCCGCGCGCTGGCCACCCTCGACGTCGCGGCGGCGCTCGGCACGCTGGCGTCAACCGAAGGCTGGACCCGCCCCCGCGTCGATACATCCGATGCCTTCGCCATCACCGCCGGTCGCCACCCCGTCGTCGAAGCCGCCCTCACCAAAGACGCCGCCACCTTCGTCGCCAATGACTGCGACCTCGGCACCGACCGCCTCTGGATGCTCACCGGCCCGAATATGGCGGGCAAATCCACTTTCCTGCGCCAGAACGCGCTTCTCGCCGTTCTCGCCCAGTCCGGCAGCTACGTGCCTGCGCGCGAGGCCCATATCGGGGCCATCGACCGCCTCTTCAGCCGCGTCGGTGCGAGCGATGACCTTGCCCGTGGCCGCTCCACCTTCATGGTCGAGATGGTCGAGACGGCGGCGATCCTCAACCGCTCCACCCCCCGCTCGCTGGTGATATTAGACGAGATCGGGCGCGGCACGGCCACCTTCGATGGCCTCTCCATCGCCTGGGCCGTCCTCGAACACCTGCACGACGTCAACCGCTGCCGGGGCCTCTTCGCCACCCATTACCACGAGCTGACCGAGCTGGCCGCCCGCCTCGACCACGCGCGAAACGCCGCCATGAAAGTCGCCGAATGGGAGGGCGATATCGTCTTCCTCCACGAAGTCGAACCCGGCGCCGCCACCCGCAGCTACGGCGTGCAGGTCGCCCGCAAGGCGGGCCTCCCCGCCGCCGTCATCACCCGCGCCCGCGACGTCCTCCAGCGCCTTGAAAAAGGCGACGCCAAAGGCGGCGAAGCCCGTATCCGCGCCATCGTCGATGACCTTCCCCTCTTCGCCGCTCTCAAACCCGAGGCGCAGGCCACCCCCTCTCCCCTTTCCGATGCGCTCGAAGCCATAGACCCCGATACCCTGACCCCCCGCGAGGCGCACGAGGCACTGTATCGGCTGAAGACCCTGCTGAAGAACGGAGTATAATCCGCCTACTGAATGAAATTTTTCCTGCGATGCGGAACAAGTTTCCGTGCACGGCATTCCGTGAATCAAGCGAATTGCTGCTCGCTATTGTTTATGATTTTCGAGGCCCTCGATGCGATTGCTGACGATATTTGCGCTTGCCCTTCTTCCCACTCTCGCGACGGCAAAAGACAATCCCTTCTTCATTCGCGGCTGGCTGGAGCACATCTATCTGCCCGACGTCGATATCGAGTTGGACGCCAAGCTCGATACGGGCGCGAAGACTTCCTCGATCCATGCCGAAATCCTCTCCGACCCGGAGGCATCCGAAGGAACGGTGACGTTCCGCCTGTCGAACGAGGACGGCGAGGAACGCACCGTCGAGCGCGAGATCGAGCGCGTCGTCAAGATCAAGAAACGCGGCGGCGGCACCGAAAGCCGGATCGTCGTCATTCTTGAACTGTGCATCGGCATCCAGCGCTTCGAAACCGAATTCAGCCTCACCAACCGCTCCAACTTCAATTATCCCGTCCTGATCGGACGGCGCGCCCTGAACGAAGCCCATATCATCGTGCGCTCCGACGAGGAATACGTGGCGGACCCCGAATGCGACTGAGCCGAACGCCGCCCGCAGCACTGCCCGGCGAAGGGACATCACCATGACATCGCGTTCGATACAGGCCCTCGTGATCGTGGCCGCCCTTGCCATCGCCGGACTGGCGATCATGGCCTACAAGACCACCGTCCTGGGCTATCCATTGCTTCAGGAACAGCGGTCCGAAGTCTGGACCGTCGAGATCAGGGCCACCGTCGAGGGCCGGGGCGATCCGACCCAGATCACCCTCGCCCTGCCCGATGCGCCGGACGGCTTTTCCCTCGTGGACCGGGAAGTCATCGCCCCCGGCTTCGGCGAACGGGTCGAAAGCGGCCCCCATGGCAGCGTCGCGATCATGGAGCGCCGCGCGCTCGACGGGATGGAAACGGTCTTCACTCTGTCGCGCTTCTACCGGGTCGATTCCGATGCTCCCGAAACGACGGAGAAGGATGGCTCCGGGACAGACCGCATCGAAGCGGCACAGGCCCGCTTTGCCAAGGCGGGCGAGGACCGGCAGGAAGCCGTGAACGACGTGATCGACCGTGCCCGTGAAAGATCCATCGATCAGGTTGGCCTGTCCCGCGAAGCGGCGGGCATCCTCGCCGGGGACAGCGGGCTGGCCGTGGCGGTGGCCGAGATCGATCTGGAAGGACCGGACCTGTCCGAGCCTGCCCGCCGCCTCGCCTTCGTGCTGAATGTCGCGGGTATCGATGCCCGGCGGATTACCGGCTACGATCTGGCCTTCGACCGGCGTCGCGCCGGTTCGAACACATGGGTGGAGGTCTCGGCCGAAGACGGTCGCATCCTGCTCGACCCCTCCACCGGCCTCGTCGAGGACCGCGTGATCTCGCGGTTGACCCGCGACGACGCCCCCGAAATATCGGTCGAGGGAGCCCGCCTCGACAGCCGCGTGACCTCCACCAAGCGCAGCTATACCTCCGAGATCGACCGGGCGCTGTGGCGGGGCGAGTCCGATGCGCCCCTGCTGACGCGGTTCTCGCCGACGATCCTCTCGGTCGATGCCCAGCTCGTCTTTCAGGTGTTGATGCTGCTGCCCGTCGGGGCGCTGGCCATCGCCGCCCTGCGCCAGCTGATCGGCATCCGCACCTTCGGCACCTTCATGCCGGTCCTCATCGCCCTGGCCTTCCGCGAGACGCAGTTGCCGCTGGGGATCACGCTGTTCGTGGGGGTGGTCATCATCGGTCTGGTCCTGCGCTCCTTCTTCAACGTGCTGCATCTGACGCTCGTGCCGCGCCTGACCGCCGTCCTGTCCATCGTCACGCTCATCATGCTGGCGCTGGCCGTCTTCGGCGCAGCCAATGACGTGCGCCTCGGCCTGTCGCTCTCCCTCTTCCCCATCGTCATCCTGACCATGACCATCGAATCCATGTCGCTGATCTGGGACGAGTACGGCCCGAAGGAGGCGCTGACCCGCGCGGGGGGCAGCCTGATCTCGGCCATCGTCGGCTATCTCGTCATCTCGATCCCCGTGGTGCAGCACCTCGTTTTCGTCTTCCCCGAAGTGCTGTTGCTGGTGATTGCGGCGGCGATCCTGCTGGGCCGCTACAACGGCTTCACGCTGTACGAGTTCCTGCGCTTTCGCATGATCCGGAGGGCGCCATGACCCTGTCATACGAACCGGCATCCAGACCCATGAACCGCCTTGCCCGTGCGGGCGTGTTGGGGATGAACGCCCGCAACCTCGACCTGATCGCGGCGTGGAACCCGCGCAAGAGCCTGCCGATGGTCGATGACAAGATCACGACCAAGGATCTCGCCGACGGAGCCGGTATCCCCGCTCCCGAACGATTGGCCATCATCGAGCATCACGGCGATTTCGCGCCCTTCCGGAAGATCGCGGAAGAAGCCGGGGAACTGGTCATCAAGCCTGCGCGCGGCTCGCAGGGGGGCGGCATCTTCGTCGCTACGGGGGCCGGGCCCACCGGCCTGCAGAAACCCTCCGGTCAGCTCGTCGACTGGGACGGCGTACGCTTCCACGTCGCCAATATCCTCGCGGGCATGTATTCCCTCGGCGGCGGGCGCGACCGCGTGCTGGTCGAGGAATTGCTGAAGCCCCATCCGGCCTTCGAGGATGTCTCGCTCGGCGGGGTGCCGGACGTGCGCGTGATCGTCTTCCGGGGCATTCCCGCCATGGCGATGCTCCGCCTGCCCACCGCGCGCTCGGACGGGGCCGCGAACCTGCACAAGGGCGGCGTCGGGGCCGGGGTCGATCTTCGCACGGGCGAAACCAATCATGCCGTGATGTGGGACCGCCCTATCGAGCGCCATCCCGACCTTCAGACCCCGCTGCGCGGCTTTCGGGTGCCCATGTGGGAAGACTCGCTGCTGCTCTCCGCGCGTCTGGGGGATTCCGTCCCTCTGGGCTATCTCGGCGTCGATATCGTGGTGGACGAACAGCGCGGTCCGGTCCTTCTGGAAATGAACGCCCGGCCCGGCCTGGCATTGCAGATCGCCAATGCCGCCGGTCTGCGCCCGTCGCTGGAGATCATCGAGGGCCTCGACTCGATCCCCGAAGACCCGGCCCGACGGGTGGAACTGGCCAAGGAAATCGAAGAGGCGGTAGTCCGCTGGCGAAACAGGGGGAACTGACATGTACGGAACCGGAATCAGGCGCGCCGTCCGGGCAGTGACCCTTTGTGGCAGCATGGCCCTCGCGGGCTGCGCGGGCGGTGTCGCCTTCGACGAGCGTGCCGTGGATTACGGGCGCAGTCTGGCGGATGCCTCGAACCGGCAGATACTCCTCAACATCCTCCGCTCCGCTGCGCGCGAGCCCCTGTTCTTCACCCTCGTCTCCAATGTGGACAGCCGCTCCCTCGGCGATATCGACGTCGATATCGAAACCCCCATCGGCGCGGCATCCACCGTCGCCGACCTGATCGCCGGGGTCGGTCTGGAAGACCCGACCCCCCGGTTTTCCGTGTCCTCGCTGATGAAGGCCAATTTCACCCGCTCGATGTCCCGCCCCGTCGATCTGGGCGTCTTCGAGCGGATGCTGGCCCGCGATTTCGTGGACGAGCTGGTCATGCGCCTCTTCATCGGCAAGATCGGATGGCAGAGCGAGCCGCTGCTCAACGCCCCCGAAACCTTCGGCAAGAGCGATTTCCGCCGCCGCCTGCGCCTTCTCATGGCCCTGGGCCTCTCGACGGAGCCGCTCCTGGGCGACAATACGCTGATCGAAGACCTCGAACAGGAGGACATGCTGCAACTGATGGAGGAGCTGGGCGTCGCCACCCCGCGCATGTCCATCGTGCCCGACCGCGTCACCGGCAAGTTCGACGTGATCGGCGAACCGGGCGGCTTCCGCCTGTGTTTCAACCGCCCTCCCGTCTATTCCCTCGATGACCTGTCCGAAGACCAGATGGCCCGCGCGGTCGATCTGACCTGCCGCCTGTGGGTTGTCTCTCAACTGACCCGCGCCGATCTGGGCGGACGGGATCTCAAACGCCTCACGAAGGAAGAGAAGGCCGACCTGCTCGAGGCCGTGGAGGGCCAGATCGACCGCAATGCCGATCATCTCGACGTCATCGACGCCGCCGAAAAGACCGAAGGCGACGGCGAAAGCCTGGAGGATCTTGTGGCGAGCCTGCTCTCCCAGTCCGATACCGGCGATGAGGATGGCGTCGGAGAACAGGAACTTGGACGGCTGGAGCATTTCGGCGGGCTGGGCCTGACGATCCGCTCACCGGTCGAAATCTTCGATTATCTCGGTGCCCTGACCCGCATGGATGTTGCCGCAGGCGATGCTGCCCCCCAGCGCACGGTCCTGCCCAACGCCTATTACGATCCGCGTACCGGCTGTGCCGGTACGGAAAAATCCGCCGATGCCACCTGCCGCCCCGTCACCTTCTTCCGCCTGCGTGAGGCATCGCCCGGTGCGCGCAACGCGGTGTTCTACGAAGGCGGTCGTTATGGGATCGTCAATGCTTTCCAGGACCCGGACGACCGCAGCATCGACACCGTCGCCATCCTCGCCGATCTCATCGCGCTCTTCATCGACAGCGACGACGTGGACGAAGCCGCCCGCGTGACGATCCTGCCATAGGCGCGGACAGGAAGCCCCTTGGCCCGAAACCTGCAATGCCTTGCTCGACCCCCTATCGAGCGAGGCTCCCATGTCCGAATATATCGCCTGTCTCTCCGATCCCGCCCGTCCCGGCCAGATCGAACTGATCGCCTGCCGCCACGATCCCCGTCTCGAATGCGGGGAAGGGTTCGACATGCTGCGTCAGCGCGGCTGGCCGACCCTCGAATGGACGCTGCCCGTCGTGGATCGCGCCGAAACCATGAATGCCCTCACCAGCATTCTGCGCCACATGCGCGTCGGAAACGGCTTCTATACCTGTGCGCCGATGGTCGCGCGGGGCGAGGCGATCGGCCTCACCACCCGCCGTGCGCCTCCCCCCCGCCCCGGCCTGCTCTCCCGCATGGGCCTGCGTCGCGGCGCAGCTTAGGGATCTGCGAGCGGTATCCGCCGCTCCAGCACCACCTCCGCCCCTGCCATGTCCGGGTCGTCGATCCGGCACGCATAGGCCAGCGCCTCCACCCCCGCCGCCCGCGCTTCGGCAAAGGCCCGCGCATAGGCGGCATCCAGATCGGCGGCGAGCGCCATCCGCTTCGCCCCGGTCATCTGCACGCAGAACAGCACCATCGCCCGCGCGCCCTCCGCTTTCATCGCGGCCAGATCGCCCATGTGCTTCGCTCCCCGCGCCGTGACCGAATCCGGAAACTCCACCAAACCCGGCTCCCGCATCAGATGCACGTTCTTCACTTCCAGCCAGCACTCCGGCAATCCGCCCCCCGACAGCAAAAAGTCCACCCGGCTCCCCTCGCGGTAGCGCACTTCGGGGCGCATATCCGGATACGCCGCCACCTCCGCGATCCGCCCCGCAAGCAGCGCCTCCTTGACCAGCCGGTTCGGCGCATTCGTGTCGATCCCCGCCAGAATCCCGTCTTCCCGCTGTGCGAAATCCCACCGCCAGCCCAGCTTGGCCTTCGGGTTCGCCGCCGGAGACACCCATACCGTCATCCCCTCGCCCTTCAGTCCCATCATCGAGCCGGGATTGGGACAATGCGCCGTGATCTCCCGCCCGTCATCGAGCACGATATCGGCGAGGAACCGCTTGTACCGGCGCACCAGCCGCCCGCGATGCAGCGGATCGGGCATCCTCATCGCGCGATATGCTCGGCGAGGAACGGATCGAAGAAGGCATCGTCGAACAGCCCGTTATGTCCCAGACCGGGCCGCAGAATGCGCTCTACCGGCACACCGCGCTCCTCCAGCGCCGCCGCCAATGCGCGGCTGTGATGCTCGGGGATCAGCGTATCCGCCCCTCCATGCACGATCACGACGGGTGGTGCCCCCGCCGCCAGATCGGCCACGAGATCGTAGTCGTTCGCCAGCAGCCATCGCGGATAGACGAACCCCTTTTCCCAAAGCAGCGCATACATCGACGCGAACGGCGCAAACAGGATCAGCTTGTCGGCTCCGCCACCCGCCGCGTGATGCGCCGCCGGAGCCGTCCCGATGCTGTTCCCGAACGCGATCACCCGGTCATACCGCGCCCGCCCCCAGTCCCGCGCAACCTCGGCCACGCCCAGCAGCCCGGCCTTGTCGGGAGTGCGCGGATCATCTGCATAGCCCGGATATTCCATCACCAGCGTATCCACGCCCAGCGGCCCCAGATGGTTCGGCCCCAGATACCGCCAGTTACACGCCCGGCTTCCATTACCATGGTAGAACACGACGAGGGTGTCGGACCCCACCGGCGTAAAGAACCCCCGCTCGCCGCCCAGCTCGACGTATTCCGCCCCTTCCGGCAACGGACAATCGCTCATTGGCGTATCCGTCGGATGATACAGAAACCGCGTCTCCACGAGCCGAAACCCGATCCCGACGAGGATGTAGAGGACGATCAGGGCCAGCAACGCCCATCCGCCCCAACTCAATAGAATGCGCGAATCCATGGCCCGGTTTCTCGCATGAATTCGCAGCGGTTCAACCCATGATGTCGAAGCACCCCGAAAAGTCTGAAACGCCGCTGCGCAGGTTGTGCTACGGCAGCGATGAACGGATGGTTGTCACAAGCAGCGATGGTAGCAAACATCGCAAGCGCGCTTCCGGCGAAGTACCGACATCGCCGTGATAGCCTCCGAACCACTGTCGGAACGTCATGAACAGCCTCACGCCAACACCGTCCGCCGTTCCTCCGCGATCCACTCGATACATTCCGAAACGCTCTGCACGTCGATTGGCTTGGCGAAATGCCGGTCGAAGCCGTTTTCGATATATCCTGCGATCTGCTCCGCCATGACGTTGGCCGTGAAGGCGATCATGGGCAGTCGCTCCCGGCCCTTCGATATCTCCAGCTTGCGATAGGCCCGCACGCATTCGATGCCCGACATATCGGGCATGTTGATATCGATCAGGGCCGCATCGAAAGCGTCGCAGGCCAGCAGATCGAGGGCCTGCTGTCCGCTGTCGACGAAGACGGTCGTCACCGAGAAGATGCTGAACAGCGCCTCGGCGACCTTCTGGTTCATCGGATTGTCGTCGGCGAACAACAGCCGGAGGGGACGCTCCAGCGGGGCCACCTCGACGGGGTGCCGGGCATTCGTCGCCACGGCACGTTCGGCCCCGACCGCGAATGTCGCGGCAAAGACGGACCCGCCGCCCGGATTGTCCAGCACGGTCAGATCGCCGCCATGCAAGGTGCAGATCGTCTTCGAAATCGCGAGGCCGAGGCCGATCCCGCCATGATCGTGTCCCTCGGTATGGCTTCCCTGACCGAACCGCTCGAAAATCCGGTGTTTCTGGTCATCCGGCACACCCGGCCCCGTATCGCTCACCGAGACCGCCAGCACTGCCTGCCCCTCTTCGGAACCGGCCTCCAGATCGACATGGACATCGATCATGCCGTGCGTCGTGAACTTGATGGCATTGGTCAGCACGTTCATCACGACCTGTCGGATTCGCTTCGGATCGCCGGTGATGATCGTATCGACGGACGGCGATACGTCGATCACCATGCGCAGCCCCTTGGCCTCGGCATCCGGGCGTACCATCGCGCAGGCATCGCCAGCCATATCGTTGCCGTTGAACTGCGACGGGACCATATCGATGCCCCCGGACTCGATCTTGGCCACGTCGAGCACGTCGTCGACCAGATGCAGCAGATGGGTACCGGCATTCGAGATCGTGGCCACCATGGCCCGCTGCGCATCCGACAGCGATGTCCGGTCGAAGGCCGACGCCATGCCGATCACGCCGTTGAGGGGTGTTCTCAGCTCATGACTCATCGTCGTGAGGAACAGCGTCTTGGCCGCATTGGCCGCCTCGGCCTCGATGGCCTTTTCTTCCGCGAGCCTGCGCGCTGCCGCCAGTTCGTCGAGCAGGTTGTTCCGGTTCCTCGCATCGGTGACGCTCCACGTCACCCGCCCGTCGTCCAGCCGCTTCGCGTTGACGATGATCGGCATGGTCGTGCCCGATGGCGTGCGGCAATTCAACTGCGCCTCGTCGCAATACCCGTCCTTGAGCAGCATGGGGTAGATATAACTGTCGCAGAAAATCTGCGATCCACGGGAAAGCAGAACCTCGATGCTCCGCCCGACGAGGCCGTCCAGTTCCCAACCGAGTTCATCGGCGAAATACGCATTGGCGAAGGCGATTTCGCGGTTCGGAGTCGTGACGAGGCATCCGCAGGGCAGATCGTGGATGCTGAAATCACACTCCCGGATCATCATCGCCGGTCCATCGCGAAATCCGTCAGGGGCGGGGCCAGCTCATGGGGATGGGTCATGTGCAGGCAATGACCCTCGGCGTCTATGGTCAGCATCCCTGCCTGGGGGATCGTCTTCGCGACGAATTCCCCGACCGAAACGGCGGCCAGCGCATCCTGACTGCTCTGGAACACCAGCGTCGGGTGTTGCGCGAGGGGCAGAAGATGGCGGCAATCCGAAAAGAACGTCGCCTTTGCGAAGCTCTTGGCGATGACCGGGTCCGTCGAGCAGAAACTGCCGGACAACTCGCTTATCATACCCTCTCCGTTCACAGACCCCATGACCAACGGGGCGAGGTAATTGGCCCAGCCGATGTAGTTCTTGTCCATCAAATCGATCAGTTCTTCGAGATCGGCGCGCTCGAATCCCCCGAAATAATCGGGCGGCGCGTTCAGGAAACTCGGGGACGGGCACACCATGACGATACGGGCAAACAGGTGGGGGGCCTTGATCGAGGCGATCAGACCGATCATCGAACTGACCGAATGACCGACCAACGTGACATCCTTCAACTCAAGCGCTTCGCACACGTCGATGACGTTTTGCGCATAACTGTCCAGATGCAAATACTGCTGCGCATCGAAGGCTTTGACATCGGATTTCCCGGAGCCGACATAATCGAACAGGACGATCCTGAAATTGTCGATCAGCAACGGTGTCAGGAAACGCCACATATTCTGGTCGCAGCCGAATCCATGCGCCAGCAGCAAAGTCTTTTCGCCGGACCCGATGACCGAGACATTGTTGCGCTTCAGGATATCGTCGCTGTTCAAGATCGTCGCCTCTCACAATTTGTTTTCTCGCGCGTAGACTCGGACCCGATCACAGAAGCATTTTCGAAGGTAATACATCTTATGTTAGCCACCATGAACAAAAAATTAACCGTGTACGTCTCAATTCCCATCCATCATTCTGCCGCATACCTCCGGTCCCCACCGCCAGCGATTCTTACTGCGACACCCCTTTTGCCGGGTGACATGCTGAAACAACCAAAGTAACAATCGCCAAGATCTCAGCCCTGCGGAGCACTTTCATGTCGTACAAGATTCTCGTCCTCGGAGCGTCCTACGGGTCGCTTCTCGGGACGAAATGCCTGATGGCAGGCCATGACGTCACCCTCGTCTGCCGTGACGCCACCGCCGCGCTCATCAATGCCGAGGGCACGGAAGTCCGCATCAAGCTCAAGGGCGAGGACGCGCATCGCTCCATCCGCTCGGGCGATCACCCCGGCACGCTGGACGCCAAGACGCCCGAGACCGTCGATCCCGCCGAATACGATCTCGTCTGTCTCGCGATGCAGGAGCCGCAATACGGCCACCCGTCTTTGAGCGATCTGCTGGGCAAGATCGCGGCGGCGGGCCTGCCCTGCCTGTCGATCATGAACATGCCGCCCCTCTCCTATCTGCGCCGCATTCCCGGCCTCGATACGGGCAAGATCGAAAGTGCCTGGACCGACCCCCGCGTCTGGGATGCCTTCGATCCGGGCACCGTCACCCTCTGCTCACCCGATCCGCAGGCGTTCCGCCCCCCCGAGGAAGGCGCGAACGTGCTGCATGTCGGCCTGCCCACCAATTTCAAGGCGGCGAAATTCGAGGCCGCTGCCCATAATGAAATTCTCGAAACACTGGAGCGCGACATCGATGCCGTGCGCCTCGACGGCCACGACGTGCCGGTGAAACTGCGCGTCTTCGACAGCCTGTTCGTGCCGCTGGCCAAATGGAGCATGTTGCTGACCGGCAATTACCGCTGCGTCACGACAGGCGAACCGCTCGCCATCCGCGATGCCGTCCATGCGGATGCGGCCCTGTCCGAAGAAGTCTACGCCTTCGTGGACGACATCGCGCAGAAACTGGGCGCATCCCCCGACGAGATGGTCCCGTTCGCCAAATACGCCAAGGCCGCCGAGGGCTTGCTCAAACCCTCCTCCGCCGCCCGCGCCGTCCAGTCAGGCTCCGGCACCATCGAGCGCGTCGACCGCCTCGTCCAGCAGATCGGCTACGCCCTCGGCATGGAGCACCCCGTCATCGACGCCACCGTCACCACGGTGGACCAGCGGCTGGAGCAGAACCGTGCGGCTGGCTAAAGACACCCTTCAGGGTGAAAAGCAGCACAGACAGGGCAGCCCTTTCACAATCAGAACCCGGCAAGGCGCGGCCAGCGACGTTGAAATTGTTGATTACCATTGAGGAACGGCAACCATGATCCGCATGAAAAATCCGTCGCATCCGGGGAGAATATTGCGCGAAGAGTTTTTGAAGCCGCTTGATCTATCGGTTTATAGATTGGCCAGTATTTAGGCGTCACGCGCCCCCGGTTGAACGATCTTGTTCGCGAAGAGCGCGGTATGACCGCCGACATGGCGCTTCGCCTTGCGAAATATTTCCGCAACACACCGGAATTTTGGATGAACCTGCAACAGAACTTCGATCTGGCCTCCGCTAGGACAGACGTTTCCGGTATTCCGGCGCTGGAGCCCGCCGATTGACTCGGCGGCGTTATCGCGTGCTGCGCATTTGTTGAACCACACTTCCGTTGACGCGCTCTCTCCGCCTCGTACTGTGAAAGACATCCCAGCCGCGAGGATACGCCCATGGACGCCCCCCATCTCCAGCCCCGAGAGCGCATCGACCTTGCCGCCGCCTATCGGCTCGTCGCGCATTTCGGGCTGGATGACAGTATCTTCACCCATATCTCCGCCCGCGCGCCCGCCGATGAAGGCGACCACGCCTTTCTCATCAACCCCTTCGGCCTGCGCTTCGACGAGGTGACGGCGGAAAACCTCGTGACCGTCGCCCTCGACGGCACCATCCTGCGCGATACATACGGCGCAGGGATCAATCAGGCGGGTTTCACGATCCACAGCGCCGTCCATGCGGGCCGCCCCGATGTGGATTGCGTCGCCCATACCCATACCGTCGCGGGGGTCGCCGTCGCCACGATGAAGGACGGCATCCTGCCCCTGAACCAGTGGTCCCTGCAATTCCACAACCGCGTCGCCACCCACGCCTATGAGGGTCTGGCCCTCGACCTCGCCGAGCGCGAGCGCCTCGTGGCCGACCTTGGCGAGCACACCGCCATGATCCTCAAGAACCATGGCCTGCTCACCTGCGGGACCAGCGTCGGCGAAGCCTTCACCACCATGTACAACATGGAGCGCGCCTGCCGAGCGCAGGTCGCCATCCTCTCCAGCGGAGCCGAGATCGAGCCGGTCGCAGGGCAGATCGCCGAACACACCGCCCGCCAGATCGAAAAAGGCCGCGCCCGCCGCCGCGAATCCGGCACCGACCCCGAATGGGCCGCCTACCTGCGCCTCGCCCTCAAGCACTATCCCGACTTGGTAGGGTAGAAATTTCCGGCCCCTCCCGCACCAGTACGATGCCCTCCCCCGAGGGCACGACACCTTCGATTGAAAGCACACCTTCCATGACCGATACCCCCACCGCCGCCATGATCGTCGTCGGCGACGAAGTTCTCTCCGGGCGCACGCAGGATGCGAATACGCAGAAGCTGGCCAAGATGCTGAACGAGCAGGGGATCGACCTCTGCGAAGCCCGCGCGATCCGCGACGACCACGACGTCATCGTCGAGACGGTCAATGCCCTGCGGGGCCGCTATACCTATGTCTTCACGTCGGGCGGCATCGGCCCGACCCATGACGATATCACCGCCGAAGCCGTCGCCGCCGCGATGGAGACCCCCATCGGCATCCGCGACGATGCCCGCGCGATCCTCGTGGGACGCTATGGCGAGGGGGCCGACCTGACCGATGCTCGCCTGCGCATGGCCCGCATCCCCGACGGCGCAGCCCTGATCGACAATCCGGTCAGCGGCGCACCGGGCTTCCGGTTGGAGAACGTCTTCGTCATGGCCGGAGTACCGCAGGTCTTCGCCGTCATGCTCGACCATGTGCGCACCATGGTCGGCACCGGCGAGCCGATGAAGGACATCTCCATCCCCTGCCCCTATCCCGAGGGCGTGTTGGGCGGCCCGCTCACCGATGTCTCGGCGGCCCACCCGGATGTCTCCATCGGTTCGTATCCAAGGCTGCAAACGGGGGGTGGCTGGGGCGTCACCATCGTCGCCCGCTCCCGCGATGCCGAAGCCCTCGCCAAAGCCGCCGGGGCCATCCACACGATGCTGGCGTCACTTGAAGGATCGACCACCGAGGGGGAATGAGGTTGGAGCAGAAATCGCAAAGCTCATGCGGATTGAGAGATCAATTTCCGAATTTCTCTTCGGACGGCATCTTCCGTCCCAGAGCGTAGACGGTTGCAGCAAGGTCCGTTGCCTTCTGCCAGACGATCAAATCCCGATATCCCTCCACCTCGAACCTACAACCTCCCCCCTCCAACCTCCTTCATCGTATAGCGTGGCGAAATTTCCCGCAGCAGCTTCTCCAGGATCGCCTCGGCGTAGTCCCGATAACTGTCCGCCACCATCACGAAGGCCCCCGGCCCCCGCGCTACTTCCTTGCGGAAATACGGCTCCGGGTCGGGCAGCGCGCCCTTGATGACCAGCCCGTTGATCGTGATGCCGTCGAAATCGCCCCGCTCGGCGAAATACTGCGGTCCGATCCCGAAATTGTTCACCCCGTCCCCGGTCAGGTCGATGATGTGCCGGTCGCAGGCCCGCCCGCCCAGCAGGCGCGCCGAAAACTCCAGCCCCTTGCCCAGCGACGTCGCCTGTCCGTCCTCGGCGCGCGGCACCGCCTCGACCCGGTCGGCGAATTCCTCAATGATCCCGACCCCGGTCAGTGCGGTCCACGGCACGACCTGCTCCTGATGGCGATAGCCGCTCCAATGCACGACCGTCGCCTCGATATGCACACCCCGCGTCCCCAGCAGCGCCTCACGCAGCACATCCGTTCGAAACGCCCCCGCCAGCCCGTCCATCTGCGCCGCATATTCCTCCACATCGATGGAGGAGGACGTATCGGCGGCCAGCACCAGCGCAAGGGCGCACTCGCTTGCCTCGGCATCCCGAAGGGGCGCGACGAGTAGCATCAGGAAAAGAACCGGACCACGCATCACATCAGCCTGCCCGGTTCGAAGCGGCGTGTCACGAATTGCTGCAATGCGTTCGGAACCATCACGGCCTCATCGCAACTGAGGCGAATGCATGATTATTAGGTTAACAGAACTATAAACTATATTTTCAAATACTTCATATTCAATATCTGCACACTATGTATTTAATTTATATTTCATCATCTCAACCGATAACAATATTTTCATCGACTGTTTTGAGCAGAGAGTAGTTATGAAAACCATCCTTGATTTCCTGAATAACCGGGTCGGCAGCGTCGCGATGATGACCGGGCTTCTCCTGCCGCTGATCCTGGTAGGTGCCGGCGGGGCCGTCGATTACGCCAACATGACCCGCGTGAAGGCGAACACCCAGCGGACGCTGGATGCCGCAGTTCTGATCGGCGCTGGCGCATACCGCGACAGCGACGATCCCGATGTATCGAAGGAAGCGGTGGAGCGGTTTCTGGACAACAGCATGTCCCAGACGCTCGGGGGCAGGTACACCTACGACGTCCGGATGAGCAAGACGACAGACCCGGAAGGATTCAAGTCCTCGGCCACGGTGGAGGTGACGCCAAAGGTGTGGTTCATGCCCGATAGCGTGACGACGACCCTGATCGCGTCGGAAGCGGTCGTCAGCAGGAATGACATGGATCTGATGCTCTATCTGCTGGTCGACGCGACCGGCTCCATGCAACCATTGATCGACTCCGTCAAGGACGCGGCCCTGAATATCGAGGCGGAAGCACGGAACGCCCTTACCGAGAACGGAATCGAAGTGGATCGACTGTTCGTCAAGGTCGCCTTCTTCCGTGACCTGCGGGTAGAGGAATCACGCAGTGCATGGATTGAAAGTCCGCTGTTCGACGTCAGCGAAACGACGGGACTGGCGGCTTTTCAGGCCTTCATGGCCAATGAAATCGCCGTGGATGGTGCCGATACGCCTGAATCCTCTCCGGCCAGTATCGCCCATGCTCTGACGAGCGAACTGGGAGGCGGACTGGATCCCAAGAACACCCTTCAGGCCATCATCATGTGGACGGATGCGCCCGGATTGCCCATGGACGACGGCGACATCGTCGACGACATCACGGTTGCCTTGTACAAGTCCGAAGGAGCCCTCGATAAATCGATGCAGGGCACGTTCCACGAGGGCGAGATCAACGAGGGATATACCGAGGACAGCTTCATCGGAAGCACGGAACCGGCCAGTCAGTATGGGTGTTGCTCGACCCTGTCGATACTGGAACGGGAATGGAGACAGGGAGGCGAGGTCGAACTCGACTTCCGCGTCCTCGCGACTATTGCTCCGCTGGCCGAGGAACCCTGGGCGACGATGCAAGGCTGGCCGAACGTCGTCGCAAGGGAATACACGACCCCCACGGCCTCGGGCGTGATCGACGACATCGTCAGTGCCATGACCAAACAGTTCGATCCCATGCGAATCTCGCGATAGGTATCATGCATCACGGATGAATGGTGCTGCGGGAATATCGCTGTGGATTTCCATCACGATCGTCGCCCCTTTCCTGCCAAACCTGCGTCCGGTCCTTCAGAAGACGACCGGGGAGCGGCTCTACACTGCCGACAGCCGTCCGGCAATCGTGATCCCCTTACCGGATGAAGGTATTCACGTAATCACCCCCCAGCCCGACCTTCTCGAAATGCGCGCGGCACATCTCGATCTTGGTGAACACGTCTTCATAGCCCAGATGCTTGCCGTAGGGATCGACGTAGTACATCACGCCGTTCACCTGAAAGTACGTGATCATCTCGTCCACGTCGTCGGGCACGACCAGCGTATGGGTCTCCCCCGGCGGCTCGTAGACATAGCTGCCTTCCGTGGCGACCCAGTCGTGTTCGAGATAATGCCAGCGCCCCTTCAGCACGAAGCCATGCACCGGGTTCGGATGGCGATGCCGTGACAGCACCCCGGACTTGGTCACTTTCAGCAGGTTCATCCAGTACCCCTGCGAGACATTGAGGCAGAGCGGGCGGAAGAACACCGTCTCGGTCTGCTGCACCCACATGCGGTCATCCCCGGCGGAGAGAGCATCGGCTACCACGATCTCCGGAACTGCATCCGGCGGCATCGGCAGTTGATAGGGGACGCGGGGTTCTTCATCGGTTTCGACGACGGGCATCGGGCGGTCCTTTCGGGTTCACATCGCGGCGTAGCCGCCATCGACATTGAGGATGGTACCGGTCACGAACCCCGCGCCGGGACCGGCCAGAAAGAGCGCGGGGCCGATCAGATCGTCGGGCGTGCCCCACCGGGCCATCGGCGTGCGCTCCAGTATCGTGCCGGACCGGGCCGGATCATCCCGCAATCCCTGCGTCAGCGGGGTCGCGATCCATCCCGGTGCCAGCGCATTCACGCGGATACCCTGCGGCGCATAGGCGATCGCCAGCGACCTGGTCAGTTGGGCAATTCCCCCTTTCGAGGCGGAATACGCAGGTACCAGCCCACCGCCGAAATAGCTGAGCATCGAGGCGATATTGATGATCGCGCCGCCGTTCGCGGCCAGTGCCGCACGGGCAGCGGCGCAGACCCGCATGGTCCCGTTCAAATTGATATCCACGACCTGCGCGAAGACCTCCGGGTCATGCTCGGCCTCGCGGCGGATGACCCCGGCGGCGTTCACGACGACATGCAGCCCGCCGAGCGGTGCGACGAGGGCCGACACCGCCGCCCCGTCCCGCACGTCCAGCGCCGCATAGGTCAGGTTCGTCTCGGCCTCCGGGATGTCGCCCATACCGACCGCCAGAACCGCATGACCGGCCTCCGCGAACCCACGCGCGAGCGCCTGGCCGATCCCGCTTGTCGCACCGGTCACGAGGATTTCGGGAGGGTGTGTCGCTGCCATCCCTCTACCCTAGCGCCATGGTCGAAGACCGCAATGCGACATCAGGGTATATCCACCAGCTTGCCGCGCGGGATCAGGCACTCCCTGTCGTAGAACGGCATCTCGACCAGCGTTGCCGCCTGCTTCGACCCGTCCAGGCATCCGACCGTGACCGCCGTGCCGGGGCCAGGGTCCGTCGTCTCCATCAGCGCGATCCCGATGCCATGTCCCAGATACGGCGAGGTCGCCCCCGCCGTCACCGTCCCGGCCCGCATCCCATCTACTTCGATGGGGGCCGCGATCAGCGGCTCGCCCCCTTCGCAGGCAATCCCGTGAGAACGACGCCCCTTCGGCCCGGCCAGCAGCGCCGCCTTGCCGAGAAAGTCACCCTTGTCCTCGTCCACGAAATGACCGAGGCCCACAGCATAGGGCGTCGTGAAGTGGTCGAAATCCGACCCTGCATTGAGGATACCCGCCTCGATCCGGCGGATGTTCATGGCATCCAGCCCGAAAATCCGAATGCCATGCGGTCTGCCCGCCGCTTCGATATGCGCCCAGAGCGCCGCCGCGTCGTGATGTGGCTCGGTATAGAATTCCCAGCCCAGTTCGTTCGTGTAGCCGGTGCGGGTTATCACCACCTCCTGCCCCCCGAACGACACGCGCGCGATGGCGAAATACCCGAACGGCTCGGGCATCCCGTGATCGCTCGCCGCCTCCAGAATCGTCAGCGCGTTCGGTCCCTGTACCTGGCTGACGAAGACATCCGGATCGGTGATCGCCACGTCCATCCCGGCAGAATGCGCCCGCGCCCAGCTATAGAAATCCCCATCCGCCTGCGCGTACCAGAATTTGTCGGCGGCCAGCCGCAGCAGGATACCGTCGGTAATCAGCCCGCCATCTTCGTAGCAGGCGAGGCCATACCCGCAGCGCCCGACCTTCACCCTGGTGATATCCTTGGTGAACAGCTTGTCGAGCAACGCCTCGGCATCCGGTCCCTCGAACTGCAACGGCCATTCGCCGGTATTCAGAACCGCCGCCTGCCGCCGCAGCCGCCAATAGCCTTCCTCGGTCGAATGGTCGTCGAAACACACGGCCATCAGCCGCCGGTTATAGACGCAGTAATGCGGCCCCATCGGTGCTTCGATGGCATGATAGGGATGGCGCGTCAGACCGTAATCCCACCCTGCCCCATGCCTCGTCGTCACCAGATCCCGTGTCGCCCCGTCACTCGACCGCATGGTCCCCTCCCACTGTTTCCGCGCTCACCTTGACCCGGAGTTTTCTCCCGTGCAATCGCGGACTGGAAATCACCTTCCGCCCCCGCTATCCCTGACCGCTGACCCCTCGCCCGGAGACCGCCCGTGACCCGCAGGCTCCACGCCTTCGCCCTCTCGCCCTATTGCCGCAAGGTGCGTCTCGCACTGGCCGAAAAGGGCTTGGGCGTCGATCTGATCGAGACCCAGCCGTGGGAGCGGCCCCGTGCGTTGGTCAAGCTCAACCCGGCGGGCGAGACGCCCGTGCTGGTCGAGCAGGACGGAACCACGGTGGTCGATTCCTACGCCATCTGCGAATATCTGGAGGAAGCCTATCCCCGGCATCCTCTCCTCCCGCAGCGCCTCGATGCGCGGGCAGAAGCGCGAAGGCTGGTCGCGTGGTTCGACGGGCGTTTCCGCGCCGAAGTCACCGAAACTCTGCTGGACGAAAAGGTCATGCGCCGGATGCGTCGCGATGGCGGACCGGACAGCGAATACATCCGCATCGGCGCGGCCAATCTGCGCGCCCATCTCGAATACGTCGCGCAACTCGCCGACCGCCGCAACTGGCTGGCGGGCGAGGCACTGACGCTGGCCGATTTCGCCGCCGCCGCCCATATAAGCTGTCTCGACTATATCGGCGAAGTGGACTGGAGTGCCTATCCGGCGGCCCGGAACTGGTACGCGCGCATCAAATCCCGCCCCGCCTTCCGTACCCTGCTGTCCGACCACGTCCCCGGCATCCCGGCGGCGGATCATTACACGGACGTGGATTTCTGATGGAATGATCGTCGATCGGAGTGGATCATGAAGCGCCGAAAAGCTGTATCGGCGATGGTGTCGAGGATTGCATCCTTCGAGACGACGGCCATGCCCTCCTCCAGTGCGGTCGCGACGGTCATCCGGTCGAACGGATCGCGATGATTCCAGTCCAGCGCCCCTGCCCGTTGCATGAGCGCACCGGTGACGGAGAGGAGATCTATGCCCTGAACATCGAGGGAGATCTCCGCTTCCGGCCATCTCCCCGTCGCGCCTCGAAGGTGATCTCGTAGAGACCGGCGGCACTCGTTTGCCGACGAAGGGCGGTTTCCTTCGTGATTCTCGCGGGGTTCGACAGCCTTTCCTGCTCCCTCAATCCCCCAAGCGAGGGCATGGGTATCGAGAAGGATCACAATCCCATCTCATCGAGCATGTCGTCATCGGTCGGCCCGACGAGGTGACTTTCCCGATCTTCCGGCGTCCCGCCCCGCTTGGAAGGCGGCCCGTGCGACGCCACGGGCTTACCATTGCGGCAGATGGTGACGGTCTTCCCCCGCCTCGACCGCCGCCACGATCTTCGGGAAAGGCGTCTTCGCCTCGTGTATGTTGTATTTCATGGCGTCTCTCCGCTGATGGACTGACCTGGTCCATCAGCGGCATTGCAGAAAGATCGTCGCCTACTCCGCCGCAATCGCACCCGGTTCGATCTCCAGCTTTTCCGACAGCATCGATCCGAAATCCTCATGCACCGCATACCAGTGTGCCAGCATCCGTTTCTGGATTTCCTCGGCCTTCGGCCCCGTCATCCCCAGCGTCGGGTTCGACATCGATCCGGCAATATTGCCCACCAGTCGTTCCCGCTCCCCTTCATCGAGCACTTTTTCCCACAGCAGGCGCGGCTGGCCATAGAGATCACGGTCGTCCCCCTCGAAGGCATAGCGGTCGGCATTGCCGTCCACCTGCATCGGCGGCTCGGCGATCGAGCGATCCTCCTCGAAGCCACCGAAGCTGTTCGGCTCGTAATCGACCGTGCCGCCATGATTGCCATCGACCCGCATGATCCCGTCGCGGTGATAGGTGTTCTTCATTCCCTTGGGCTGGTTGATCGGGATCTGGTCGTAATTCGCGCTGCCGAGCCGATACCGATGCGCATCGGCATAGGAAAGGATGCGGTTCTGCAGCACCTTGTCCGGCGAGAAACCGATACCCGGTATCGTGTTCGAGACGTTGAACGACGCCTGTTCGATCTCGGCAAAATAATTCTCGGGGTTCCGGTTCAGCACCATCTTCCCGATTTCCTGCAACGGATAATCGCCATGTTGCCACACCTTCGTCAGATCGAAGGGATGCCAGTCATAGGTTTCGGCATCGGCCTCGGGCATGACCTGGACATGCACGGTCCATGACGGGTGGTCTCCGTCCTGAATGGCCGTCCAGAGATCGTCGGTCGAGAAATCCGGGCTTTCACCGGCCAGTTTCACGGCGACATCGGCATCGAGATTCCTGATGCCCTGATCGGTCTTGAAGTGGAATTTCACCCAGGACCGCTCCCCCTTCTCGTTCCACATCGAGAAGGTGTGGCTGCCATAGCCGTTCATGAACCGCGCCGAATAGGGCGTGCCGCGATCCGAATAGAGGACCATCACCTGATGGATCGCCTCCGGGGAATGCCCCCAGTAATCCCAGCGCCGCCAGTGCGGTTTCAGATGACTGCCCGGATCGCGCTTCTGTGTGCGGATAAAATCCGAGAATTTCAGCGGATCGCGCAGGAAGAAGATCGGCGTGTTGTTTCCCACCAGATCCCAGTTGCCTTCTTCGGTGTAGAATTTCATGGCAAAGCCGCGCGGATCGCGAGCCGTATCCGCCGACCCCGCCTCGCCGCCCACGGTCGAAAACCGGGCGAGCATGTCACAGGTGTTACCCACCTTTGCGAACAGACTGGCACAGGTGAGGTGGGAGATATCCTGCGTCACGGTGAAGGTGCCGTGCGCGCCATACCCCTTGGCATGGACGACCCGCTCGGGGATGCGCTCGCGGTTGAAATGCGCCATCTTCTCGATCAGGTGGTAATCGTCCATCAGCATCGGCCCGCGCGGCCCGGCGGTGCGCGAATTCTGGTTGTTCTCTACAGGACGGCCATGGGCGGTCGTCATCGTCGCATGGGCGTTCTCGGGAGTGATGCGGTCATGGGCCATGAAATGCCTCCGTGCTGGGTTCGCAGAGCAAAGCCCGAACCCCGCCCCCTGTTCCCCGGCGACATCGGATTTCGTCGCTGCACTGCACCGGCACAGGCGATATAGAGGAGCCATGATCCGCCCTGCCCTTGAAGCCCGCGCCCGTGAGGAAGGCTTTGCCGCAATCGGCATCGCCGCCCCTGCCGCGATGCGCCCTGCCGGGGATCGCCTGCGGGAGTGGGTCGCCGAAGGCTATCATGGCGAGATGGGCTGGATGGCCGAGCGCATCGCGTGGCGCTCGGATGCCTCTGCGTTGTGGCCGGAGGCCCGCTCGGTCATCATGCTGGTCGAGAATTACGGTCCCGACGGCGACCCCCTCGCCACGCTGACCCGATCCGACCGCGCGACGATCAGCGTCTATGCCCGCAACCGCGACTACCACGACCGTATCAAGAAGCGCCTCAAACGCCTCGCCCGCTGGATCGTGGAGGAAACGGGCGAGGACGTGAAGGTCTTCGTCGATACGGCCCCGGTGATGGAAAAGCCGCTGGCCGCGCTGGCGGGTCTGGGCTGGCAGGGCAAGCACACCAATCTCGTCAGCCGCGATGTCGGGTCGTGGGCCTTTCTCGGCGCGATCTTCACGACGCTCGATCTGCCGAAGGACACGCCGCATGACGACCGCTGCGGATCGTGCAGGGCCTGCCTCGATATCTGCCCCACGGCGGCGTTCCCGACCCCCTACCGCCTCGATGCCCGCCGCTGCATCTCGTACCTGACCATCGAACACAAAGGCCCGATCCCGCTGGAATTCCGTGCGGCGATGGGCAACCGCATCTATGGCTGCGACGATTGTCTCGCGGTCTGCCCGTGGAACAAGTTCGCAAGCGAAGCACAGGACAGTGCCTACCATGCCCGCGAATCCCTGCGTGCGCCTGCGCTGGCCGACCTGCTGGCTTTGGACGATGCGGCGTTCCGAACCTTGTTCACGGCCTCGCCCGTCAAGCGCATCGGGCGCGCCCGGTTCCTGCGCAACGCGCTGATCGCGGCGGGTAACTCGGGCGATATGGCGCTAGCCGCGCCCGTCCGCGCCCTGCTCGACGATACGGAACCGCTGGTGCGGGGGACCGCGATCTGGGCGCTGTCGCGCCTTGTCTCCGCGCGCGAGTTCGCGTCCCTCGCCCGCGAGGACGACGACGCCACCGTCCGCAGGGAATGGCAGGAAGCCCTGCCCGATTATTCGGGCAGGTAGATCAGCGACGGCGTGGTGCTCGCCGGTTCGGGCGCGAGAACGCCGAGTGTCGGCACACCGCGCGGCTCGGGCGCGACGAGAACAGGCCCGGTCCCCGGATCGATGGGCGTCGCGGGCAGGGCCGGTGCGGCGGCGGTGATCGGTGCCTGCGTCGGCGGCAACGTCGAGGCGGTCGGGATCGGCGCGACGCTGCCCGTTCCACGCGGCGTGATCCCTGCTTCGAGCAGGCGAACCCGCTCTGTCTCGGCATCGATCGCATCGGGATCGTTGCCCTCGCGCACCTCGCGCAGGCGCGGGAAGACGCGGTCGAGGAGATACTCGTTCTGCGTTCCGTCCTGCTGTTCGGTGGCCAGCGTCGCTCGGATCGAAGGATCGACGGCCCCGGCAGAAGACAGGATCGCCGCTTCCGATGCCGAGGGTGTACCCGTGCCTCCGGTCGCGGGAACCGGATCGAAGGCCAGTGCCGCGCGGGCATCGGCCTGCGGGTTCGGATCGCGCGTGCTGACCTTGCCGGGTTCGGGCGCGGGCAGGGCCGCAAAGCTGTTCGGCATTTCCAGCGGGCGCTTGGTGATGACGCTGAATTCATCGGGTACAGTCTGCAACATACCCGCGAGATTCGAAATCTGGAACGTGTCATCATAGACGTCGTTCTCTTCGGCGATCTCCACCCGGTCCGACTGACACGCGCTGAGAAGTGCCAGCATCGCTACCCCCGCCAATCGCAGGATAGAAGTCGTCATCGCCGGTCTCTCCGTTACTTCACGCATCATGTCGCCCCTTCGTCCGACGGTCGCAGCAGCAGGATGGCCACGCCGAGGAATATGGTCACGTCCGCGATATTGAACGCGAACGGGTTGCCGATGCCACAGCAGGTGACGTTGAGAAAATCCGCCACGGCACCGTATACCTGTCTGTCATAGCCGTTTCCGAGCGCCCCGCCAATGATGAGACCGATGGCAAACGCGAAAATCCCGTCCCTGGGGTGCCGCGCGGCCCAGATGAACAGCACGATACTGACCACGACGGCCAGAAGGCTGAGGATCGTCCTGAGCAGACCGCCATCCGAGGCGAGGATTCCGAAATTGATGCCGTAGTTCCACGTCATCACGAAGGTCAGGATGCCGGGGATCATCTCCACCGCATCGCCGGGGCGCAGGGCCATCGTCTCGAGGATATGGAGCTTCGAGAAGCGGTCGACGCCCCAGGAAGCGACGGCGACGATCAGCACCGTCACGATATTGAAGGCTGAGATGCCCATGGATTTCCCGTACCGATTGCGAAGCGTTCGGATGACCCTATTGCTTTTCGGCCTGCTGACGCAACGGTTCCACCGGTTCCGCGTCGGACTGCCGCTCTATGATGCATACGTCATAATGCACCTGCGCGAGTTTCTTCTCGTAACAGTAGAGCGGTGTATCGGCGGGATCGGTCGGACGGGGTGCATTCTCGCGATACCGGGTCTCGTCTATTGTCGAGAGCGTCACGACGAT
>ENA-ORXM01000902-ORXM01000902.1-marine-metagenome-genome-assembly--contig:-NODE-902-length-45902-cov-4.163186_pt1 | contig 45902 bp, 45 predicted proteins | sample MGYA00237867_ERZ511480 | MGnify/ENA primary metagenome ERZ511480 (study PRJEB26309, sample SAMN06266103) | marine metagenome | isolation source: Algal blade | place: United Kingdom:Sidmouth, United...
TCATATTCATGAAGGTGAAGCCGTTTCTGAGTTTAAGTGGAATGATTGGTTGGCAAGTATCAATATTAAGAAAAATGATTTTTGGGAATTTCCATATATAAATACTAACGTGTTTCCTAAGCGATTTTTCAAAAACTATTTTGCTAAAAAACAAAGGGACATTATCCAGCACCTTTGAAAATTATTGAACTTTTAGAAAACCACAGCGGGAAATCAAGAAGTGTTTATTTAGAGAAAGAATCAAGCTTCTTTGGTGAGCTTGCTCAAACTAAACAATCTGAAAATTTAATAAATTTATTCTTTCTACACGATAACTCTAAAAAATATAATAAAAGTGATGATCTTAAAAAAATATCAACCGGAGCAGTACTTGGGGCTGGAACAATGGGGGGAGGGATTGCATGGTATTTTGCCAATAATAATATTGCTTGCTTCATGAAAGATTTAAATGAATCTGCACTTGATTTAGGTTTAAAACAAGCATCTGCAAACTTCTCTTCAAGATTAAAAAGAAGAAGAATGACTCGTGATGATTTCAATAAAAAAATGACCAGTATTTCACCAACTTTAAATTATTCAGGATTTCACTCTGTTGATCTTGTGATTGAGGCAGTGGTTGAGAATATGGATATAAAGAAAAAAGTTTTTCAAGAACTCGAGACTAAAGTTAACGATAAAACTATTTTAACTTCTAATACATCGTCATTGAGTGTAAATGAAATGGCTTCAGTTTTAAAAGACTCATCTCGCTTTGCAGGACTACATTTTTTTAATCCAGTTAATAAGATGCCATTAGTTGAGATAATAAAGCACGAAAATGTTTCACAGAACACATTAGATTCTCTTTATAAGTTTGTTGTAGATACAAAGAAAACACCTGTCATTGTTAATGATGGGCCTGGCTTTTTAGTTAATAGAATTCTAAGCGCTTATCTTAATGAAGCTGGTTATATGCTAGAGGAAGGGTATTCAATTGAAGACCTCGATAGAGTTATACTAGAGTTTGGATTACCAATGGGACCATGTCACTTATTGGATGAAGTTGGAATAGATGTATCTCAAAAAGTTGGAAAGGTTATGCACGAAGGTCTTGGAGATAGACTAAAACCTTCTACTGTTTTAGATGCAGCTTTAGAGAAAGGACTACTTGGAAAGAAAAGCTCTAAAGGCGTTTATCTATACGATGAAGCTGGTAAAAAAGGTGAAATAAATCCTGAAATATTAGAGTTACTTCCATCTCAAAGAAAGACATCAAGCGATACAGTGATGACTGAGCGCTTAATTTTTCCAATGATTAATGAAGCGGCAAATTGCCTGCAAGATAAAGTCGTTGATAGTGCTGCAAATCTTGATTTAGCAATGATATTTGGAATTGGTTTTCCTCCCTTTAAAGGTGGGCTATTAAGATTTGCTGATGAGGTAGGAGCTACACAAATCTGTGAAAAAATACATTCTATGAGCAAAGATTATTCAGAAGATAGATTCGCTCTCTCAGCATATTTACAAGACCTATCTAAGCAAGGGAAAGGTTTTTACTCTTAAAGATGAATAAAGCTAAATCTTTTCTAGGATATTTTTACAAATATCTATTTCACTCCAAGACGAGACAAAAATTAATTTTTCTAGCTGTTTTTGGTTTGTTTTTATCATCTATGGCCTTAATAGTTATCCAAGGAGTAATGAATGGACTCCAAGGGGAAATGATTAAAAGGTCAAAGAAAGCTGAGGGGAGCTATATTTTACGATTCTTAGACTATGAGGAATCAGACATAGATTCTTTAATGGAGGAGCTTAAAAGCAGAGATATCTTTTTCACCAAAGAAATCGAACTTGAACTATTAGGCAGACATGATGGATATATCGCACCTATTGTCTTACGTGGAATTGATTTCAAGACTAGTACACCTAAATTTTTAGAAGATCTTAGTTATGGGGGAGTCGTTCTTGGGGAAGATTTATCCTTCCGATTAAAAAGTACTCTTTTATCTTCAGTTACATTTTTTTCACCAGCTCATGTTGATTTATTCTTTGGAGAAGTTCCAAGGGTGTCTAGTGAAGACGTTTCTGATATTGCTAGAACAAATGTCCAAGAAGTAGATAGTACAACAGCTTGGGTGAGAAGTAGTTTTATTCATAACTTGATTCGAGAGAGAAGTTATAATTTAATTAGAATTTATGACGATTATCCAAAAGCAGAGATAATTAGTATCTTAGATAAAACTGGTCTAGATAAAAGTATTAATTTAATGTCTTGGGAAGATTCAAATCCTGAATTATTATGGGCTTTTAATTTAGAGTCGGTAGTCATGTTAGTTCTTTTTGTATGTATGTGCTTCTTGGTCTCTATAACTATCGTTGCTGGAAATTTAATTTTCTTTAATAAGATCAAGTTTGATTTAATAAGCTTTTGGATCCTTGGACTTTCTAAAAAGACGATTTCTTTTTTAATGTTTTTATATTTTCAAGTTAAGGCCCTCATCACTTGTCTTGCTGGATTATTGGTGGGAGGACTTGTTCTATATTTATTAAAACTATACGCTCCGGATATTATGCCTAATGTTTTCCTGGAAAGATCATTACCAGTAAATGTAACGACTTATCACATACTCGTAGCATTTTTTGTCCCTTATTCTGTTGCTTCCCTGTTTTCTTTATATGCACTTATAACCTTCAATAAAGAAAACTCTTCTTATATAGAATTAATAAGAAAAGTTGGAGAGTAGTGAGAATTACCAGAAAGTTTATACCTTGGGTTATTTATCACCTCTTTGAGTTTTGGTATTTTTACCTATTTGCTTTAATTTCTCTCTATATTCTTCATACTGCACAGGTTCAAATTCCAGAATTAGCAAAGAATTTGGGTGATGATATTTTATCTGAAAATTTTGATCCCTCCATTATCTCAACTTTATTCTTGCTTTCAATAACCATTTTAATTTTTAGAACCTTTTCTCGTTGGCTGTTTTTCTTTCCTGCAAGAGTACAACAAAAAAACTTAAGAATTGAACTACTAGAGTTGATTAGAGATTCTTACCCTAAGCAATACAGTGGATATAACTTTGGACAAATTTACCAGATACTTTTAAATGATCTAAATAGACTTAGAGGCTTTATTGGATTTGCTCTCTTACAAGTAGGAAATATTATCATTGCCGCTTGGGTCTTAGTCCCTAAAATAATTGAAATCGATTCAAGACTATTTATCGCATTTTCTCCCATGGTTGGTAGTGTCTTTTTATTTTCAATTATTATTTACTTCTTCCAGCCTTTTCTTGAAAAAGCAGTTGGAATCCAAGGAGAAGTACAAAATATATTAATAGAAACTTTTGATGCTAAAGGAAGTATTGCCAATTTCCAAAAAGAAAAATCTTTTTCTGGGAATTTCAAAGAAGCTAGTGATAAAGAGTTGAGCTATTTTTTTAAGGCTAGTATAGGACCATCTATGGCTACCCCTTTAGTTCCTCTTGGAATGAGCCTTTCACTTCTTTGGGGGGCGTGGTTAATTTTTGAACTCAACCTCGGTGTAACGACTATAATTTTGTTTTCTGGACTCTTATATATTGCTCTAGAACCATTAATGTTTTTATCCTGGATAGGAGTAGTGACAATGACTGCTCTTGTCAGTTGGAAAAGAATTAAGAAGTTTGTTGGCTCATTAACCTCTATGCCCGAAATCTCTGGCAAAATAGAGGAAAGTGATCGTGATTATACAATAGAAACAATTCTTTGGGATAAAAAGTTATCTATTAATCTTTTGAAAAACTCCAAGGTTGGTATTTGTGGCAAGACAGCTAGTGGAAAATCTCATCTATTATTTTCGATTGGAGATTTATTGAGATCTAAGAACATGAGTTTTTCTCTTGTTTTACAAGAACCGCATCTGTTTAATGACACAATAAGAAATAATTTATTATTAGGTAGAGACAATATTACGGATGCTCAGATTCTCAAATTGATAAAGATTTTCTCACTCGATCAATTAGAACAAAGAGAAGAAAATATTTTAGATTTGGTTGTCGGAGAAAATGGAAAAAAGCTCTCTGGTGGTCAGATTAAAAGAATGGCCTTAATTCAAAGTCTTTTATCTAATGAGGATATCTATCTATGGGATGACCCGTTTTCTTCAGTAGATAATATTTTAGAAAAAGAAATTTTAGAAAGGCTCGCTGATCAAGGATACTTTGATAAGAAGTTATTAATATTTACATCCCATCGAATTACAACTTTTCAAGTAGCTGATGATATTTTCTATATAGATAATAAAAAATTAACAAAACATGATAACTTAAACTCAAAGGAGCTTAGTGAGTTCTTCCAAAGCCAAAGAGGCTAAGTATAAGAACATTCAATACTTAAGACTGAAAGAATACCCAATTCTTCTATGTATCTTAGTTGGAACGCTACTAGCTTCAACATATATAGGCTTTCAAGTTCCCATTCTTATTTCATCAATTTATAAATCTTATGGACTAAACGACCAAGCGATTTTCTTTAAAGCCATCAGCACTGCAGCTATGTTTTTTATCATGCAATATATTTTGAGGGTTATTTATCAAACTTTAATGAGCTTGTATGTAAAGAACTTATTATCAAAACTAAGAGATGGGATTTTTTCAAATTGGATCTATTCGCAAGATAAAGTCATCACTGATACAAGATCTTATTTTGCGCAAGATAGATATACGAGAGGGGAGTTACAGGCAAGAATTATCAATGACACAGAATCTGTTAGAGAGTTAATAAGATCTGGTAGCTTAACGATTTTATTAGACTTTTTCTTCCTTCTCTCATGTATGATCAGTTTTTTCTATATTCATAAGTTCTATGGAGTCGTTCTTATTTTAACAGAATGTATCTTATGTATTCTTCTTATTTGGATTAGTAAATTCATGGTCCATAGCTTCAAAGAGACTAGAAGATCTAATGGAGAGCTATCTAGAGTTTTATCAAGTTTATCGCAAGGGTTTAAAAGTCTTTTTTATTCTCGAAGTGATCAATATGCTCTGCAAAGTTCCTTACCTAGATTTGAAGACTTTCTAAAAGTTCAATTAAAGGCAAACTTCTGGGATGCAAGTTATTACTCTTTTGCTGAATCACTTTTTCCTATTTTATTAGTTATTATCGTTTTAGCTTTTCCTTACTCAGAAGTTACTAGCGTTGCTATTTTTGCTGCTTTAATTGATTTAATTCAAAGGTCAATTGGACCAATAAAAAATGTAGCCTCGAAGGTCTCCAGTATTCAACGAGCCTTAACAGGAATTAGAAGAATCAATGAATTAGATGAAGATCTTAAAAAGTATTCATTTAAGGATGAGAAAAAAGAAATTCCTAGTATTGATGAGATGAGTTTTAATATTAAGAAATTTACTTACGATGTCTCTCAAGAGAAAAACTTCTCATTAAGTAATATATTTGCATCCTTAAAAAAAGGACAAAAGCTTGGAGTTATTGGTCAGTCCGGTAGCGGAAAATCAAGTATCCTAAAGATTCTATCTGGTGATATTTATACAAATAAGTTAGAGATGGATTTCAAGTCCAAACAAGCTCATTTGAACTATCATGCTAAGAATTTAAAAGACGTAAATGTTTTAAGAAATTATCTCTGTTTAGTAAGTCAAGACTCTTATCTTTTTTCTGACACATTAGAATTTAATATTACCTTTAATAATAATCATACTCCAGAGTTTCAGAGATTTTATGACGAAATGATGGAGAGAATTCCTTATGTAAAAAGTTGGGGACTCACACCAAAAGAGAAACTTGACCCTCAAGAGATCTCATTAGGCCAAAAGCAGCTTCTATCAGCCTTAAGATTTTGTTATCAAAAAAAGCCGATTGTTTTACTCGATGAAATATCATCTGCTCTTGATGGAGATTTAGAGCAAGCCTTAAGTGATTTTATTGACTATATCCAAGACGATGTGATGATGATTATTGTTGCCCACCGTATTGAAACACTGCTTAGATGTGATCAGATCATGTTCTTAGACAAAGGTGAGCAGAAAGCTATTGGAGCTCACAAAGATTTACTTAAAAACTATACTGATTACGCCAATTTTTTTAAAATGCTTAAAACAACTATTCAATAGGAGTAACTATGAAATATATTTTATTAATTTTTTTGCTAACAATTTCTTGTAATAAAACTCAATCGAAACCTCTTTTTAAGTTTCTTGGACCAAGTGGTGATAATTTTGCCAGTATTAATGGTACAAAAATTACTAAAAGTGACTTTAATAAGGATGCAAAATATAGAATTGAAGTATTCAATAAAGAAAAAGAACTTTTTGATTATCAATTATCAGAAATAAAAAGAAAAGCAGTTGATAGCATTATAAAAAAAGACCCTAAGTCTAAAGGAATGAAACAAAACGATTACTTAGAAAAGAATGTTTTTAGTAAAGTTAAAGTTTCAGATGAGGCTATTAACAAATTTATTGAAGAAAATAAAATTCCAGCTCAACATATCAATGCTCAACTAAAAGAAAAAGTTAAAGCTTATATTGGTAACCAAGAAAAAGCAAAAATTTTAGATGATTGGATGGTATCAAAACTTGGAGGAAAACAAATTGAAGTCTACTTAAAAAAACCTGCACGACCAAAGTTTACTTTGCCTTCACTTGCTGGAGCACCTAGTTATGGACCCAATAATGCAAAGGTAACTATTGTAGAGTTTTCTGATTTTCAATGCCCAGCGTGTGCTGGAGCTGTTCCTATTATTAAGAAGATAAAAAAAGCCTATCCTAAAGATGTTAAAGTTATTTATAAGAACTATCCTTTAAGTTTTCATAAACAAGCTAAGACTGCTGGAGTTGCGGCAATGTGTTTATATGAGCAAAAGAAAGATAAATTTTGGGATTTTCACTCAATGCTCTTTAGTAATCAAAGAAAGTTATCAGTTGCAGACTTAAAGACTTACGGAAAAACTTACGGTCTAGATCAAGCTAAATATGAAAAGTGCATAGATGATAAAAAGTTTGAAAAATACGTAGAACAAGATATTACTGATGGTAAAAATATTGGAGTATTTTCAACTCCAACATTTTTTGTTAATGGAAAGATCGTGACAGGGGCTCTACCTTTTGAGCAATTTCAAGAGATAATCGAAGAAGAGCTAACTCTTTGAACAAAATGAACTTAGATTCATCCGTACGAAGGGCCAAGATAGTAGCTACGCTTGGTCCTGCTAGTAATACTAAGGAAATGATCACCTCTCTTATTAGAGCAGGCTTAGATATTGCTAGAGTAAATATGAGTCATGGTTTTCAAGATGATCACGCTAAGACAATTAAAACTATTAGAGAGGTTTCTAAAGAACTTGGTAGAGAAATTGGAATCTTAGTAGATCTTCAAGGCCCTAAAATACGAGTTTCAAAGTTAAAAGAAAACTTAATCCTTGAAGACAATTCAGAGTGGGAATTGGGTCATGAATCTCTAGGTAAAATAGAACATTTTATCCCAACAACTTATAAAGATTTAGTGAGTGATGCTCGAGTGGGAGCTAGGATATTATTTGATGATGGAATTATTCAATCAACTGTCATCGAAAAAAATACTGATACTATCAAAATTAAAGTCAAAGTCGGAGGAACTCTTAAATCAAATAAAGGAATTAACCTTCCTGATTGTGAAGTAAGTGCTCCAAGTTTAACTGAAAAAGATTATAGCGACCTCTTATTTGCTTTAAGGCAAGATATCGACTTCATTGCCTTAAGCTTCGTCAGAACTGCTGATGATATTAAGACCGTCAAGAATATGCTTCATGGTTTAAAAGTGCGAGTTCCCATTGTTTCTAAAATTGAAAAACCAGAAGCAATTGAAAATATTGATTCCATCATTGAAGTGAGTGATGTCATTATGATTGCTCGTGGTGATATGGGAGTTGAACTTGGAAACCATTTAGTTCCTTCTATTCAAAAAAATCTCATAAAAAAATGTAACCTTCAAGGTGTACCAGTAATTACTGCTACTCAAATGTTAGAGTCTATGATTGAAAATTCGACTCCAACAAGAGCTGAGGCAAGTGATGTTGCCAATGCAATTTGGGATGGAAGTGATGCTGTAATGCTAAGTGGTGAGACAGCTGCAGGTAAATATCCTCTGATGGCGTTAGAGACCATGGATCAAATAGTAAAAGAGGCTGAAAAAACTCCTAGAGTGAGACCAAGATTAAGAGATACAGTTATATCTAGTGTTAGTTCGGCTAACCAAGTCGCTGCCAGTATGATTGCTGAAAAAACAAATGCAAGGTGGATTTTATCTTTAACTCAACGAGGAAATTCTTGTTTAAAAATGTCACGCTATAGACCCAAGACAGGAGTCCTTGGAGTCACAACTAGTCTCAGAACTTTAAGAAGAATGAATCTTTACTGGGGAATAACTCCATTTTATGTCGATATGACAAATCGAAATATGGATGGCCTAGACTCTAGAGCTTTAGATAAATTAAAAAAAGAGCATAAGCTAATTAACGGTGACAAGATTGTTCTCACTTATGGAGACGGTAATACATTTAAAGAAGGAACATCAAATTCAATAAGAGTAGAGGTCATTAAAGACCTTAGGAAGGCCAATGTCAGTGAGCATCGATTTGAGCGGGTTGAATTTGAAAAGGGAAGCATTTCTTTAGATCTTGATGTCTGTGCTTATTGTCAAAGTTGCATATCGGTATGTTCTTATGATGTATGGGAAGTAGATCAAAATAACGAGACGAAAATAAATGTTAAAAATGCTCAAAACTGTATACTTGATAATCAATGTATTGATGTTTGTCCTACAGGCGCCATTGAAATCATTCCTAAAAACTAATATAAATCTTTGATGAAACAACAAATAGACTTAGCACTCTTGAAAAAACTTGGTGTGGTAGAATATGGTTATACCACTGAAGATAAGGCACTAAGTTACCAGAGATATTTAGATTGGATTAATCAGTCTAAGGCCGGAAAGTTAACCTACCTAACTGATGAGAGGTCTTTAAAAAGAGAAAGTTTAAAAAAGATCTTTCCAGAATTTAAGTCAGCTTTAGTTTTTCTTTTTGATTATCCTAAATATAAATTTTCTGAAGGAAACTTAAAGATTGCTTCCTACGCACTAAGCTTTGAATCAAAAGATTATCATTACGTATTAAAAGAGAGACTAGAGCGCATTGCAAAAAGTATGACAAAAAAAGACTTTAAAATAAGTCTAGATATAGAACCAGTTCTAGAGCGTGATCTTGCGCACAGAGCAGGACTTGGATGGTTTGGAAAAAACTCAATGCTTATTAATAAAGTTCATGGATCTTATTTTTTAATTGGATCAATTCTTTTATCTGAAGAGTTGGATCTTGAGACCTTGAGTGTAGAAACTGATCATTGTGGAACTTGTACAAAGTGCATAGAAGTTTGCCCCACAAATGCTATTTTAGATTATAGAACTCTAGATGCTGCAAAGTGTATTTCAACCTATACAATAGAAGAATTTAAGGATGTTCTCCCTCCAGAGAATTATGAATCAGTTTCTTCGGAAATCTTTGGATGTGATATATGTCAAGAAGTCTGTCCTTGGAATCATAAACTCCCAACTGAGCACTTACCAGAGAACTTTGTAACAGACTTCTTTGTAAATAAGTCCGCAGAAAAGATTGTTGTTAAACTCGAGAGGATGTCTAACCGTGAATACAAGAGAATTTTTTATGGGACGGCCCTAGCAAGAACTGGAAGAATTGGGATGATAAAAAACCTTAAAGCCATCTTGAAAAATTAACTTTCATCCTCCAAAATTTCTTTCTTCCCATCTCTTTTCAAATTCTATTTGTTGTATTCCTTGATAAGTAAAAAAGGGAACTATTAGAAAAAAATAAATAAACCATCTTTTTTTTAAACTTCTAATACTTCCATTTGTAAGTATTAAAGCTAAAACTTCAAACAAGATTAAAACTGGAAGTATAAAATACAAAAATACCCATAAAGTTAATCCCAAAGGTCCAACATCACTTAAAAACATATCTTACTCCTTCAATAAATTTTAGATATAGACAGATTATAAAAAATCTCTATGAAGAACATATGAAAGTTCGATGAAATGTTGATGAAAAATCTTTAAAGAAAGCTAGTATTGAGAGACCTCTAAGATCAGAAATCTCTGATGCTTAGAGCAGCCTAAAACCTAAGGCATAATACTTAAAAATTTAAAGGAATTTGATAGGCTTAAAGAATTAAGCTCCAACACCTTGACTAATATAGAGTTTGAAAATTTTATCTTTATTTCTCTTAATAAAAAAGTTTCCTTGCTCTTTTTGATCAAGAAGAAATTGATAATAAGCAGGGATATCCATATTTATTTCAAATACAGATTTTCCTTCATGCTCACCAAAATCAACTACGACTCTGTCTTCTTCTAAAACTCCTGTTAATGGACTTGGTATTTTTTTCTTGGCCATGATTTCCCTCCTGGATTTCACTGTAAGATTCCTTCCTAGAATCTTGTTAATTAAATTTTCCCCTGAATAAAAGCGTCTGAAAAGTGACAAATTATTACAAGGTAAAAAGGAAAACCTATTAAGTCAGTTTGACACTAGTTTAAAAAGCCTTATTCTATTGATTATTTATGAATCAGAAAATTTTGCCTATTCAACAAGAATTAAGAAGTTTCGCAAATGAACAAATAGCGAAGAAAAGTCGAACTTTTATGAAGTCTTATAAAGGTGGATATGGTGAGGGAGATTTTTTCCTCGGTCTTCGTGTTCCAGTAATAAGAGAGATGGCTAAGCAAAATCATGACCTTTCAATGAAGGACACTTTAGTATTAGTAAAATCAAAATATCATGAAGAAAGAATGTTAGGGCTTATACTTTTAGTAAATAAGTACAAAAAATCTAAAATTGAAAAAGAGCATGAAAGAATTTATCAAGTCTATATAAAGCATTTTAAATATATTAATAATTGGGATTTAGTTGATATCACTTGTCCCCATATTGTGGGTAAGCATCTTATGGGTCGAGATCGATCGATTCTTTACACTTGGGTCAAATCTAGTGATATATGGACCAGAAGAATTGCAATGGTCACAAATTGGTGGTTTGTTCGAAAAGGGGATCTTAGAGATGTTTTTAAAATGGCTAAGCTATTGCGAAATGATGAGCATGATCTTATCCACAAGGCCGTAGGCTGGATGCTAAGAGAAGCTGGTAAGAAGGATCAAGCTCAGCTTGAAGCATTCCTTAAGAACAATACTACAAAGATGCCTAGAGTCATGCTTCGTTACTCTATTGAGAAGTTTAGCGACAAAAAAAGAAAGTATTATTTAAATCTAAAGTAGTCTCATAGCCACGCGTTAGAGTGAATTGATTTTAGACTCAACCCTTGACATTCACAGCATTGATACTAAGTTATCTTATTACTTTTTTAAGTCGTTAAACTTATTGAAACAAGGAGATAACACATGGCAGTAAAACCATTACAAGACAGAGTTCTCGTAAAGAGATTAGAAGAAGAAACAAAAACAGCTGGTGGAATTATCATTCCAGATAACCACAAAGAAAAACCTGCTCAAGGTGAAATTGTAGCTGTTGGAACTGGTTATAGAAACAATGATGGAACGATCCAAGCACTTGAAGTTAAAGCGGGCGATAAAGTTCTTTTTGGAAAATATGCTGGAACTGAAGTTAAAGTTGATGGTCATGATTATATCATTATGAAACAAGACGATCTTTTAGGGATCATGTGCTAACTAAGCAAAATTTAAATATATAATTTTAAAGGAGAATATATTATGTCAGCTAAAGAATTAAAGTATAGTGAAAGTGCTAGAAACTTAATCCTAAACGGGGTTAACTCTCTTGCAAACGCAGTAAAAGTTACTCTTGGACCTAAGGGGAGAAACGTAGTTATAGAAAAGTCTTTTGGAGCTCCAGCGATTACTAAAGATGGTGTTTCGGTAGCAAAAGAAATTGAGCTTGAGAATGCTTTTGAAAACATGGGTGCTCAACTTGTAAAAGAAGTTGCTCAGAAAACAAATGATGATGCTGGAGATGGAACAACAACTGCAACAGTTCTTGCTCAAGCGATCTATAGAGAAGGAGCGAAATTAGTAGCTGCCGGACATAATCCAATGGACCTTAAGAAAGGAATTGATTTTGCTACTGGAAAAGTAGTCGAAAAACTTAAAGAAATGTCTAAGACTGTAGATACAGAAGCTGAGATTTCTCAGGTTGGTGCAATTTCAGCTAACAATGATAATGAAATTGGTGAACTATTAAGTGAAGCGATGAAAAAAGTTGGTAAAGAAGGTGTTATCACTATTGAAGAGTCTAAAACAGCTGATACTTACTTAGATGTTGTTGAAGGAATGCAATTTGATAGAGGGTATCTTTCTCCATACTTCGTAAACAATACTGAAAAAATGGAAGTGAACTTTGATTCACCAAATATTTTATTAACTGATAAGAAAATCTCTTCTATGAAAGACTTTCTTCCAATCCTTGAAAAAGCTGTTCAGACAGGAAAGCCACTTTTAATAATGGCTGAAGATATTGAAGGTGAAGCTCTTACTACTTTAGTAGTAAATAAGCTTAGAGGTACTTTAAACGTAGCTGCTGTAAAAGCTCCTGGCTTTGGTGATAGAAGAAAAGAGATGCTTAAAGATATCGCAACTTTAACTGGTGGAACTGTAATTTCTGAAGAACTTGGAATGAGTCTTGAAACTGCTGATTTAACTCACCTTGGATCTGCTAAAAAAATTACAATCGATAAAGAAAACACAACTATTGTTGATGGTGTTGGTGAAGCAAAAGCAGTTTCTGATAGATGTAACGCTATTAGAAATCAGATCGCTGAAACTAGTTCAGATTATGATAAAGAAAAACTTCAAGAAAGACTTGCTAAACTCTCTGGTGGTGTTGCAGTTGTAAATGTTGGAGCTCCTACTGAATCAGAAATGAAAGAGAAAAAAGATAGAGTTGAAGATGCACTTAACTCTACAAGAGCTGCTGTTGAAGAAGGAATTATTGTTGGTGGTGGTGCTGCACTAGTTCACGCTTCAAAGATCCTTGATGGTGTTAAGACTGGAAATGAAGAGCAAGACTTTGGAATTAGAATTGTGAAAAGAGCTGTTGAAGAGCCACTTAGACAAATTGCAGCTAATGCTGGAATGGAAGCTTCTGTAGTTGTTAACACAATTAAAGAAAATAAGAGTGCTTCTTTTGGTTACAATGCTAGAGATAATAAATATGAAGATCTAGTAAAAGCTGGAATCGTTGATCCTACTAAAGTTACTCGTTCTGCACTTCAAAACGCAGCATCTGTTTCTGGATTAATGCTTACTACTGAAACTATGATTGCTGAATTACCACAAAAAGATGCTCCTGCAGGTGGAATGCCTGGTGGAATGCCTGGAATGGGCGGCATGGGTGGAATGCCAGGAATGATGTAATTTAGAAAGTTTACTTTCTGAATTACTGAATGACGTGAGCATTTCGTGTAACAAATGCCAGGAATGATGTAGTCTTTTAGTACATTAAATTTTTAATTATTGGGTCAGTTTTAACTGGCCCTTTTTTTTATATTTTCACAATGATTTATCATGACGTGAAGCTAATGACTTTACTAAAGAGGAATTATTAGTTTCAGGATAAAATTATTAAGCTTTAAGAAAAATGTTTTTTATCTACTTTAGAAAATCTTTACTCCCAAAACACATTCTCATAGTATGAGAAGACATATTTTTAACATAAGGAGAATAATATGATTTTTGATTTCGTGAAAAATGCAGGTGAGAAAATGATGAGCTTTTTTAATAATGATCATTCAAATGAGCAAAAAGCTGAAAAGATTACAGAATTTGTTGGTAAGATGGGATTTGAAGTTAATAACTTTTCCGTAAAAGTTAATGATGATCAAGCTCAGGTTTGTGGTGAAGCTTGTGATCAAGCAACTAAAGAAAGAACTATTGTTGCAGTTGGAAATGTTGAAGGAATTGCAAAAGTTGAAGATATGTTAACAGTTGCTGCTGTTGAAGAGGCTGCTCCTGCTCCAGTATTTTATACTGTTAAGTCTGGAGATACTCTTTCAAAGATTTCTAAGAATTACTATGGTGATCCGATGCAATACAATACAATTTTTGAAGCTAATAAGCCTATGTTAGCTGATCCTAATAAAATTTATCCTGGTCAAACATTAAGAATACCAGGTGGAAGTAATCCTACGGTAGCGTAATTTTCTAGGCCCTTATCTTTAAGTTAAGGGCCATATATTATTTTTTACAAGCAATATGTTGCTTGAGATTTCTTTTACATTCAGACAAGTCTAAATAAGATCCACCATTGAAGTTCGATACACTTCCTGGATAGGATATTGCTTTAATATTAAATGAATATTCAAACTTGTTATTTAATTCACATGTACAGCTATAAGATGTATTGGCATGTTTTTTAAAGACTTGTGATTCAAGTGAGATGACTTTTTTTTCTAAAGTATCAATTCTCTCTTCTAAAGTTGGGGTAGAATGGCCTATTAAGCTCGTTAATAGAGCTAGACTTAAGATTAAGTTTTTCATGATGTTCCTCCAAAATAATTTAAATACCTTGATTTCTTAGCATGTGAGTTCTCAAATGTGACTAAGGTGTGTAATAAAGTCTATAAAGTTTACACGATGCAGCATTGAGAGAGAGGTTTTTGCTATATTTAAAGAAAAAAGGATACTTAATATGAAAAAATCAATCGTTTTATTACTACTATCTTTAGGATTTGTTTCTTGTTCACAAAATAGAAATTTACCTTATGATAGTGAAGCTTTTAAGCAACATCAAATTAAAGAAAAAGCAAAAGCTCAAGATCAAAAAGCATTGTTAGCTATAGAAGATTTAAGTATTGATTTTAAATCTGATGAGGAATTTAGTTCAGAAAAATCAAAATTAGATCAAGAGACATCTGATAAAATCAAAAAGAACTTACTTGGAAACCCAGAAGTTGTTTTAGCTTTAGAAGAAATGCTAAATAATAAAAGTGACCTTGCAGCTGAGAAGTATGATGGGTATGAGCAAACAGACTTAATTCAAAAAACAATTAGTGAGAAATTAACGAATAAGCAAGCCAAAGTAGATGTATCTACTAAAGCTTTAGTACTCACTGGACCACCAAAAGACGATCAAGATAGCATTGAAGGAATTGAGCTTAATATTGATATTGAAGGGAAAAGATTTACTTATAACATCTCTGAACTTTTAAAATAATTTATTCAAATATAAATGGCTCTTAATTTCACTATGGAATTCAAGAGCCATTAAAATTTATCTAGAAATTAATAATTCCATTAACATAAAAAATATCTTGATCTGAATCAAAGCTCAAAGTTTGTCTTTGGCCCTGTTCATTGTAAAGGGAACTTCCGTTAAAATGACCGACCATCAATTGAAATGTATCATTGATCGTAAAGTATAAGTCTTGGGCTGTTGCAAACTCGTCATCAACTCGTCTACCTACAGAGTCCCACTTCGTATTATAGCTAAAATAAAGTTCAAGATAAAACTTTGAATAGTTAAGAGCAACAATAAATTGATTACTCAAGATACCGTTTATAGTGTTTTTAATCTGAGACAATGGGTCGTCAGGCTTTATCGCAATGAAGTCAGTATCATTGAAGTTACGTGTATACATTGGCTTGAAATAAAAAACTGCACTAAAATCTGTTTCTTTAAACTTAGGAGCAGAAGAGAAGGTGACAGAATAATCTACTCTAGGAATAATGCCTTTATTGTCCTGTGAACCCTCAGAAAATGGGAGATATACCCTTAATTCAGATTGAACTTTCCAAATATCATTACTATAAAAGTCGAATCTATGCCTTAGTCTGGCATCATGTAACTTTGAATTAGATTCGTCAAAATTGATATCGGCACCAACTCTAGCCTGAAGAGTATGAGAATTCTTTAATTTCCAGTCTAAATAATAATTCATACTTCCGCCGGAAGAATCTCCAAGAATATCACTGCCAGCTTGAGTTAAACCCAACCAAAACGAGTGAGATACCTGCGTATAACCTGTAATTGAAATCATAAAACAAAATAGCAATTTATATACTTTCACTATGCCTCCTCAAATTTATAGACTTTCATAATTTTCATCTATTTATAATTTGTCGTAAAGGGGAAACTCAATTGAAATAGGGCTTGCTTTAATGTAGGTCTAAAGGAGTGAAAATATTAATAATACTTACCCTTTTAGCTCCAGTTTTGGGCCTATCAAGAAAGCCTGTTCCAGCCTCTCAATACGAGCAACTGACAGGGAAGAAATTAAGTAAAGACAAGAAAGCTAAGTGGGATAAATTATATAGCAATTCAAAGTTCATTTATGGAAAGGCACCCTCTAAATTTTTATCTCAAAGTTATCAATTTATACCTTTTGGATCTTCTGTTTTAGACCTTGGAATGGGAGAGGGAAGAAACGCAGTTTTTTTAGCTCAAAAAGGATATCAGATTACAGGAGTTGATTTAAGTAATATTGCGGTAAAAAAAGCTCAGCTTTTAGCTAAAGAATTTGGTGTAAAAATAAAAACAATAGTAGCTAATTTACAAGATTATGAATTTCCAGAAAACTCTTTTGATTCTATTATTTGTTTTTATTGGGTTGATAGGAAAATGCTTAAAAGAATTCATAAATGGTTAAAGCCTGGAGGAGTAATTATTTATGAAGGCTATACATTAAAGCATCGAGCTCAAGAGAAAGAACCTGATCCCGTTTCATATTATTTAGAAGAAGCGGAATTGTTGAAATTATTTAAAGACTATAAAATTTTAAAATTTGAAGAAGCAAATCATCAAGATGAATTTAGATCTAGTATTATTGCTATAAAAGGAAGGAAGTAGATGAAAATTACTTTATTTTATGACCACGTTACAGTTTTAGACTATGCATACTTTTCAGAACATCTTGGACCTGTTGGTCATTCTCAAGTTGTAGATGTTGAATTCATTGGCAAGACTGATCATGAAGGAATGTTGTATGACTTCTCATTAGCAAAAAAGAAAGTTAAAGAAATTATAGATAGAGAGTGTGATCATCGATTCGTTGTTCCTAAGGCAATGACGACTGTTAAAGATGGCCAAGCTCATATAAAAACATCTTTTGGATTTGGGGATGAAGAAATTGAATATTGGTGCCCTGCTGAAGGAATCTGTGAAATTCCGTTTGCTCATGTGAGTGATGCAACTCTAGTGACTCACTTAGAAGAGTTAGTCATGAAAGAAATGCCTGAGACGGTAAGTGCCATAAAGCTGAGCCTTAGATCAGAGACTTTAGAGCCTGAAGCTTCGTTTTTTCATTATACTCATGGTTTGAAAGATCACTATGGAAATTGCCAACGTTTGATTCACGGCCATAGAAGCACATTAAATATTTATAGAAACAGTGTGAGAGACTACGAATTAGAAGAATTGTTGGCGACTGATACTTTTTCAAGCTGCATACACTTTGTCATGTGGGATAATATCGTTAATAAAGATGAGATCATTAAGTCTGAAGATATGGAACATCCTGTAGGGAGATTACCAAATACTCCTGTGGTTCATATCACTTACGAATCTGAGCAAGGAGTATTTACTGCAAAACTTCCTGGTAAAATTTGTTATATTACTCCAAAGGAAACAACTGTAGAGAATCTTTCAATCCACTTTTGCTCTTTGATAAAATCTGAGTACGCTCTAGAGAATGAACAAATAACAGTGAATGCCTTTGAAGGGATAGGAAAAGGCTCAACTACTACAATTGTTTAGATCAAAAATCTAACCTTTTGAAGACAGACTTACTTTCGGCTATGATAACACATAGAGGTACACCGTTATTATGTTATTAGCTGATTATAAAATTCCTGAATCTCATACAACATTTTTAGAGATAGCAGCAGACATCAATTCAATTCATCAAAACAAAATAAAAGATATTTCAGATCCAACTCAAAAAGAAAAAATTAGAAGTGTGGAAGAATCTTTAATTATTTTAAAGGTGCTTTCAACATTTAAAAAAATCTCTGACGAATTTATAAGAAAGAACCCTAGTTTTTTACCAGTCATAGAAGGAGACTTTTTAAGATTAGACAAACTAGAGAATAAAAAGTTTATTGAGGATAAAATTTTATCTCATGAACATTTATTTTTTAAAGAAGATGATTTTCCCGTTTCGGTCGAAGGAGAGTTTTTAAGTGACTTGGTTCCCAATTACCCTGAAGCTTTTAGGAACTGGATTGATGAATATTTAGAAATTCATCAAAAAAACGAGGTTGAATTAAAAGAGAGTTTTAATGAAAAACAAAACTTAAATAATCTTAAATGCCAATGCCATGATTGCATAAGTCTATACAGAACAAGAATAGCAGAAGTGACGAAAGAGAAAATAGCAAAAAGAATTGCTCAACTTGAAGATGATATTGATAATGGCATAGCAAGTGACCTGAAAATCAACAAACTTTCGTACTTATATCAAGATGCACATAAGAAAATTCAAAATATTTTAAAAAGATCAAGACAAAATTTAAGAAAATCTAGTTTTAATAAAATAAGTAATGATTCAAAAGATTCAATTAAAAAGAAGTTTTTTTACGAAGCAGGAGAGAAAAACACAGCCAGTTTTTATGTAGAAAAGTTAAAAGCTTTTTTATTCTCAGACTTAGAAGGAATTAAACCAGAATTTTTCTCTCAAGAAGAACTTGATAGGTTTTTCACTAGACTAAAGTATAATATTTGGCGGCCTGCAAGTTTTATCAAAAATGATTTCTCAAGATTTACTCAGACTCTTTTAGCACTTAAAAGAAAAGATGTGTCTTCAGGAATTCTTACAACTTACTTAGGACAATTCTGGATTCACTCTAAAGCCAGACGTAAAAATAGAAATATTATTTATCATATGGGGCCTACCAATTCTGGAAAAACTTATAATGCCATAGAGGCCTTAGCAAAAGCTAGAAAAGGTTGCTACCTTGCTCCATTGAGACTTCTAGCTGGTGAAATCTACGACACACTTAATACTAAAGGTGTTTTGACTACTCTTCTAACAGGAGAAGAAGTCATTGAAACTCCTGGTGCCCAGCACTACTCATCAACCATTGAAATGGCCCGTTTAAAGGATGAGTTTGATTGTGTTGTTATTGATGAGATTCAAATGATCTCTGATAAGCAAAGAGGATGGGCATGGACTCGTGCACTCATTCATATGGACAGTGAAGAGATTCATCTCTGTGGAGATGCATCTGCACTTGAACTGGTAGAGAAAATATTAAAACTAACTGGAGATAATCTTTCTATTAATCAATATGAGAGAAAAACTGAGTTAATTGTAGAGCCAAGACCCGTAGAAATGGAAGAGCTTCGATCAGGAGATGCTTTAATAGTATTTTCACGAAGAAACGCATTAAAAAATAAGATTGAATTAGAAAAAATAGGTCATAAAGTATCCATTATTTATGGAGCTTTAAATCCAGATGTTCGCAGAGAGCAAGCAAGAAGATTTGATTCTGGTGAAACGAGTATTATTGTAAGCACGGATGCGATTTCTATGGGAATGAATTTACCTGTGAAAAGAATTGTCTTTTCTACATTTGTAAAATTTATCGCTTCTAAGGAGTATCATTTAAGTCCAAGTGATATCAAACAAATTGCAGGAAGAGCAGGAAGATTTGGAAGGTTTCCTAAAGGATATGTATCTTATATTAATAATGAAAAAAATGAGGGCGGCGTTGATACGCTTAATAGTTCCTTAAATGCCACCTTAGATCCTAAGAAAAGCTCTATGCTTGGTCCAGACTTAGATCTTTATTTGAGTGTAAATTCAGCCTTAAAAGATGAGGGCCTCATTACTTTAAAGTTCTCCGAATTTTTACGATTATTTAATGAGATGGATTTCCGAGAACCATTTCTATGCGTGAAACTAACAGAAATGATAGAAGTCGCTGAAATGATAGAGGGCATAGACGATAAATACGGCAATACAATGAAGCCTAAAGAGATCTTTGGTTTCTCTTGTGCTCCAGTTAGCTTAAGAAATCCCGACCATCTTCAGTATTTTTTATCTATAGTGAATAGGTTTGCTAATCAATCTATTATAAAAAATGAATTAATTGATTCTAAGTCAACAAGTATTGATTATTTGGAAACGGCAATTAAGAGTGTAGAGCTATATCAATGGCTTGCTAGGCACTTTGAGATGCAATATTTTGAATTTGACCCTCTTGATTTGGGTGGAAACAAGAAATTAGCTGTCGAACAACTCAATTTATTACTTTCAGAGAAAACAATAAAGTATTATAATCCAAGAGCACGTTTCAATAGAGGCGGCGGTGGTAGAGCTAGAAAAAAGAAAAAATTTAATAAGAAAGCCTCTTATGGAAAAGCAAAGTTTAGTAAATCAAGCAAGAAAAATTCTCGAAGGAGAAAGCCTAAAAAGTAAACTCATTGCTTTTGAAAACCCTCTCTTTGATTCAATAGATAATTACACCATTAATAAACCAGGACGAAATAAGAATTTAAGTTTCTCTGAAAAAAAATATAAGTTTCCAAAGAATTTTGAAAATATAGAATCAAGGGTAAGAGCAATTCACGCTTTTGCTAACCATGAACTTTTAGCCATAGAAATAATGTGCTTAGCTCTATTAAAATTTGATGATAAAGAAGACTTAATTCCTTTTAAGAAATCTTTAATTAATACTATTCACGATGAACAAAAACATCTAAAACTTTATATTGATAGAATTCAGGCTATGGGATATGACTTTGGTGATTTTCCCTTAAATGATTATTTCTGGGCACAAAGTACTAAGATCGAAAGACCTGCTCAATTTAGTGCTATGATGTCATTAACTTTTGAAGCTGCTAACTTAGATTTTTCTCATCATTACATGTCTGAATTCAGAAAAGTTGGAGATATTGAGACTGCAAAGGTGATGAAGATTGTTTTTGATGATGAAATAAATCATGTTCACCTCGGATTGCATTTTATGAACTCGTGGAAGGAGAGAAAGAAAATTTGGGATTATTATCTTGAAAATTTAATCTTCCCGCTCACTCCAGCTAGATCAAAAGGTATTTATTACCAGAAGGAATTTCGCGTCTTAGCAGGCTTTGATGAAGAATATATTGAAAGTTTAGAGTCGTTTGATGACGGATATAAAATTACGAATAGGAAAAAATGTACTATTTAGATTTTTACGAACCATTTGGACAAAGAACACGCTGGAACAGTTTGTTCGACTACTTGTACTTCTTCATTGAACAAGCTCCATTGTATACGCAAAATAATTTCTCTGATGAATATCTTCAATATTTAAATATTGAGTTTGGGGTTGAACCTAGCTTTAGAAAGCTGAGACCTTTCCATCAATTTAACAATTATATTTACTTTAATAATGAACAGGAGAATTCGAGATTCCATTCTAAGGATTACTTTTTCACCTTCTTAAAAGAAAAAAGCTATTATGAACATGAGGCATTTATCACGTATAAAGACCTCAAGAAACCAGGGTATATTTATAAAATGCTAACTGGCTTCTCAGGACGGGGGATTTTCGAGGACTTTATTAAAGACTCGATGATTGTTGAGAAAAAGCTTAATAGAGTAGTAGATTTTAGTATTTTCTTTAAAGATGGAGAGTTTATCATATATGAAAATATTGTAGATAAGACCTTTCACTATAAAGGAAGTATTTTTGATAAAGAAACGATTAAAAACCCTAAGCTTTTCTTGAAGAGAAAAAATGTAGCTAGCGATAAAATAGAGAGTTTCTTAGTAGTTCTACAAGAGTCACTAGAGTTTGTAAGTAAAGAGAGCAATGGCTTTTCAATTGATTATTTCATCTATGAGTCAGATTCAGGGCTTCGGATTCATCCAGGCTGTGAGGTGAATGACAGAAAGACGATGGGATACCTATTTTACCAGATCTTATTGAAAATTTTTCCAAATTCAGTGAAGGGAGTCTTCTCGTTGGATAAAGTAATACCTGATAGGGGAGTAAGGTTGTCTCCTTTGAATGCGACTTTTCCAGTCAGTTATCTAGATCTCTCTGGAAATTAACTCGAATAGAAGTATAATCTATAATAGATGTCCAACTTTTTTAAAAATTTATTCAAGAAAAAAAAATCTTCTAATATTGAAGATGAGCAAGAATATTTAGATTTTAATGATTATACAGATGTTAGTATTGATCTGAAAAATATCCATACTAAAAAATCTTCAAATCTCACTTTAGATCCTAAATTAGAACCGAAGGTAGAACCGAAGCTAAAAGAAGAAGTTATTCAGACTCCTCCACTGCCTTTTGAAAAAGCTGATGAAAGTTCAAACTTTGAAACTAATAGTCGAATTATCTTTGTTGACGACAAGCCTGAAACTGAAGTGAATACGAGAGATTTTGCTAGGTTGGGTGAATTACTAAAACAAGAGTCAAAACAAAATGTAGATGATTCATTTGAAAAATCACAACTAATTTTAGGAAAAAAACCTTCAGATATTACTATTAAAAAAACCGAAGAACAGAGAAGAAACGTCGTTAGTGATTCATTTATTGATTCTTCAAATACCATGTCTAAGACCTACGAGACTGTTAATTTTCAAATAGGTGGTGGAGTAGATAAGAAAAGTAAGAAGTCTTTATATCTTCTTATTTTAAGCTTGTTAGGCTTAGTTCTTTTGTTTGTCTTATTGAAGTCTGACCCTGAAGATGATGCCAATGTTAGTGAGGAAGCAACCAATACGACACTTGCTGCGATGAAAAAAGTATCAAAGACAAGCAAGCACAGAATAAATTATAAATCGGCTGGAGCTGGACTTGTATATAATTGCTCTGCTAAGCATTGGGCATGCGTAGATAATAAGAATTTTAAAAAATGTAAAGTAAGTTCGGTCGATAAAGTATGTATAAGTGTGAAAATATATAAGTCAAAAACTACATGTCAGCGAGTCCAGCAAAAAGCAATTGATTTAAATAAAAAAGTAAAATCTTGTAATTAGATTATGCAGCTTCTTCGTCATCACCAATTTTGTACTCAAACTCTTTAAAGTCATCGATTAATGTGATAAAAGTTTTATCTTCTTTGCTTTGAAGTCTTCTCTTCATTGCCTTTACGAATGCTTTGGCTAAGAGTGGATCAAATTGAGTACCAGCATTTTCTAAGATTTCACTGTAAGCAATATCTACGCTCATACCTTCTCTATAAACTCTCGAGGAAGTAATAGCATCAAAGGTATCAGCAAGAAGAATAATTCTAGAAAAGAGTGGAATTTTATTACCAGCTAATTTATCAGGATAGCCTCGACCATCAAATCTTTCATGGTGATGCCTAGCATTTAAAGCAATTTGCTCAAAGCCTTCAAAGTCTTTTAAGATTTCATAACTCATCTCAGGATGTCTTTTCATGACTTCAAACTCATCATCTGTTAAGCGATGAGGTTTTGATAGAACCCTGTCGGGAATACCAATTTTTCCAATATCATGAAAAAGTGCTGATAACTCTAGATCATACATTTGCTCATCATTCATGTTCATATGATCTGCTAAAATAAGACAATTTTGAGCAACCCTCAAGCTATGCCCGTATGTATAGTTATCTTTCAAATCAAGGGTTTTCAGAATACTTCTTACGGCCATTTCGTAAACTTTCTTGTTCTCTTTATGAGACAAACTACTGTCTGACTTAACTAACTTTAATGACTTTCTATTCTTGTTCATACTTGTCTCTATATGAGTTATCGGTTGAAGTTTTAATTTCATTAAGCTTAAATAGATTGAAGAGAAATAAGGTGCAAAAAACATGATTCATTTGGTCAACTTTACTGAGCAAGACGTTAAACTAGTTAAAAAGGTTTTGGGATCGCAAGATTATTTAAGTATTTCAATGAAGGACATGACTGATAAGGATCTTGAAAAAAACGCCACCTATTTAATTAATAACTCTGAAGACAAAATCTTAAAAAGTGTGAATGATGAGGGGAGTCTTCTTATTGGATATAATTGCAGGGAAAGTGAAATTATTAACTTTTCTGTTCTTAATGAAAATAGTCTGACTAGTACGAAGCACATTATTGCAAATCATCTATTATCTAGAACTAGAGAGAGCTATTTATTTAACAGAATTAAACAGGCTAATCAAAAAATTAAATCTCTAATCTTAACGCTAGAATCTGATGTTGATAATAATAAAAAGAGATATAAAAAAGTTCGAAATTTCTTAAAGAAAGATTTTAAAAATGTTTCTTTTCAAACGCTTTTTAAAGTTGGATTAAACTCCGGCTCTGAAATACAAGAGATTTTTGAAACCCAAAATCATATTTACTGGGTTTTTATTCATACTGATAATTATGAAGCTTCTTCCGAGTTTTATTCGATCCTTGCAGAGTTGAGTAATAAAGAAGAGATTAGCTTAAATTTTCTTGTAGCAACTTTGATAGAAAAATCAAAGTATCTTCCTAATAAGAAAGAAAACTTGCAACTTTTTATTGGTTGCTTGAATAAAAAAGACTTAAAGTTGGATGCTTATCTATTCGGGAACTACTATCTTCTCAGTACGGTACGAGAGCACATATACTTTAGTAAAAACATCCCTTTTGATTTAGATTTCTTGGAAAGAGCCAAGATTAACTTTCAATTCAAGAGAGACGAAAAGGTATTGATTTTATCACCTGGAGCATTGCAAAACTTAGACACATTAAAAACAGATGATGAGCTAATAGCTTTTGTCCTTAAGCACTTAGAGCTCAGTAAAGATGACTTACTTGATGAAATCATGTTAGATTTAGCAGATATCCAAAAGGGTAGATTTTTTGATTTTGATGCTTGTTTAGGGTATCTGGAGGTTTCTAAAAATGCGATTATTGATATTTCTTAGTCTTATTTCTTTAAATAGTTTTTCTCAAAATATTGAAAGTTGTCTAAAAAGTGATTTTAGCAGCCAGATAAGTAATTCCGATTTTTTATGGGGACTTGTTAAGTATGAATTAAATATTTCTAAAAAAAGATGTGTCATCAAATTATTAAAAGACAAAGGCTTAAAGTCTGAATGGGAAATCGATATTTGTCGAGAGCCTATTCATATCAAAGCAATGCAATATTTCACAAAGAAAGAATATATTAAAGATATGACCTGTAGCCAGAAATCAAAAAATACTTTCTGTAAAAAAACAGCTCAGCTTTTAAGACTTTTAGAAAAAGAAGCACTTATTCATGCATTGGGCGAGAGAGAAGATTTAAATTCTCAACATGGACAAGTATATTGTTTATATAAATTAATTAACGAATACTTAATGCATGACGAAGTTTTTTCAATGAATAGATCATATGTAAATGCTCAATTTCATGGAGTAAGCTTTGGTGGAACTAAGACAGATAAGAAAATGAGTAATACTTTTGTTGAGCCTGTTTTATCAACTACTACCTCGACTACTCAGTCTGTTTATATAACTGAAGATGAGATCAAAGAAGGTAAAGACCCTGTTGAAAGCAATGCAATGACATCTTCTCCTGAACAAAATTTAGGGATTCAACAGATGGGAAATGAAGCACTTAACAAAGCTGAAATGGAAAGTGGACAAGCAATAGAAAAGACAACCTTAGAAGAAGTGGAAGAGAAAATAGTAAAAAAAGCAAAAGCTGAAGCCTCTAAAGATATAAAAGAAGCATTTAAAGAGGGAGTTGATATGGACTTAAATACTCCTCCGGTAGAAAGAATTGATTTAGAACCAGCGGCTCCCAAGGTTCCTGCTGTTGAGAAGCTAGATTCGTTCTAAGCTTCCTTACTTATGAACATTTCCTTAAACTCTGTAAGGGCTAGATAAATCATTAGCCCTACTATTCCAACCCAACACTCAATTGCATAGAGTCTTCTTTTTACGATTAATTCAAAATCAGCTGTAGCAGCAGCATCCCATAAGGGGCCAGCTGAATTTGGATCTGCTTTCAAGACAAAAAATACTACATAGGCACAATAGAGAATCTCTACCAATAAGTTGATAATGACAAAGTAGTGTAGCCCTTTAAAGAAAAAGTTTTTATTCATTTTCGATCCCATAATTAATGATTGAATTTCTTTGAACTCCTGTGAACTTTCTTTTCATCCAAGACGGTGAAACTCCTTCTATAGAATATACAAAGTTTTCAGAAGTTCTAGTAATAGTAAATAATAATGTAGATAAAACCTTCTCATTTATAATAATCGCTGCATTTTGTGAAAAACAATGGTCTATCTCTAAATATCTTATATCAGGAAGTGGATTAGAGAAAACTAATTCTCCAGTTTTCCTGTGTTGACCTTTATAGTTATGAAAACATGAAATTGACTTTAATTCACAATATTTCCCAGTCTTTTGAAAATAAAATTTTGAATAAAGATTTTTACCAATTAGAATTTCATTGTCCTCATTTAATTGGTGTCTGGAATCGATGGATGAAGTTGAACATCCAAAGATTGTTTGAGAAATATTAAAAGACAAAGGTATTCCAAGAATTCTCTGAAGTTTGAAGGGGATGTCATGTTTTCTTATCCAAATATACTTAAGAGAATTAAGAAAGATAGAAAACAATCCAAGCTCTCGACTGTGATTCATCGCATTTCCATTATAAAAAAAAGCTTTCTTACTTGATTGCACTTTCCTGAGTTTAAATGATAAAGGTTTTTTATCTTCCCGGTGATAATTTACAAAATAAAACCGTTCATCTTCAGCTACTGTTATATTGTTTTCAAATGATCTGATTTTTAAAACTGAAAAGAGTTCATCGACTTCAATCTTATCAATTTTATTATAACCAGCAATTTGTTCTCCGTTGGGTTTAGACTCTAAAGTGAACCAAATTTTTTTATCACCAATATAAGTTGATGAAATTTCAATCATAGAATAGGGGCCATTATCAAGACATAACACATAATTACAGTCAAAATATAATCCAAAAGTCATGCATGGGAGTATTGGAGGGGAGTTAATAGGATCTTGGTTAGTATAGCTATTGGATAGTGCACGAGGAGCTTTAATTGATCGTTTCGAAATAAAAAAGGAAAGAGGATTCATTATTATTTAAAAGCTTGCTCTAAATCCTTTTTAAGGTCTTCAATGTTTTCAATACCAACGCTAAGACGTATTAAATTATCAGAGATTCCCAATTTTTTTCTCATAGCAATTGGCACTGATGCATGAGTCATTATGGCAGGGTGGTTAGCTAGACTTTCAACTCCCCCTAAACTTTCTGCTAACTTGAAAAATTTAAGTTTAGATAAAAACTTTCTAGATTCATTGATTCCACCTTTAATATAAAAAGAGATCATTCCGCCGTATCCAGACATTTGTTTTTTTGCAATTTTATGTTGAGGATGATCTTTTAGCCCAGGATAAATTAACTTTTCAACTTTTTTATGTTTTTGAAGGTACTTAACTATCTCTTTTGCTCCCTGTTCATGAGCTTTCATTCTAATAGCTAATGTTTTTAATCCTCGCAATACTAACCAGCTATCAAAGGGGGATTGAGAGGGACCAATAGAGTTTTGTAAAAACCAAAGTTCATCATAGATTTTCTTGGAATTCATCATCATGGCACCACCAACAATATCACTGTGACCATTAATATATTTTGTTAATGAATGAACAACGATATCAGCTCCAAGATCTATTGGGTTTTGGAAAATAGGGGACATGAAAGTGTTATCAACAACAAGTATTGCTTTATACTTTTTACAGAGTTTTGAAATCTTTGCAATATCACTAATTTTTAATAATGGATTGGTTGGAGTTTCGATCCATAACAAATAGGGTTTATGTTTTTTCAAACTTACTTCTACTAATTTTAGATCAGTAGTATCAATAAAGTGAGATTGGTAATGCTGACCGAACACTTTACTTAATAGTCTATTCGTTCCCCCATAAACATCGTCACCACATAAAATATTGCGACCTTTAGGGATAGAGTGAACGATTAAGGTCACAGCTGCCATTCCTGAAGAAGTTACTAGGCAGTGCTTGGCGTTTTCGATTCCAGCTAAACACTCCTCCAGTCTTGATCTAGTAGGATTGTGACTCCTAGTATATTCATATCCTTTATGTTTTCCAGGTGAGCTTTGTACATAAGTAGAGGTTTGGTGAATAGGCGGCATAATAGAACCTGTTACTGGATCTGCATGTCCTCCAAGGTGGATGACCTTAGTTTCAATTTTCATATCTTTTTTCATATTGGCTCCGAGAGAAATTAAACTTTAGACTATTTTAACATCTGTTTTTGGTAAAATACTATTAATGTTAGAACAAAGGTTTTGATCAATAGGCTCAAGCTTATATGAATGAGATGTCATCCATTCATTGTTATAGATTTTACTAACATATTTTGATCCAGAATCTGGAGCTATAACAAGTATTTTTTCAGGCTTATCAAGAGTCTCAGCATATTTAATGGCTCCCAATACAGCTGCACCAGAGCTCCCACCAGCAAAGATCCCTTCTTTTTGCAAAAGCTCTCTCGTTAGTACAAAAGATTCTTCGTCTTCAACTGTGATAAATTTATCTATTGCCTTGAAATCAATGGTCGTTGGAATAAAATCTTCCCCCAAACCTTCAAGAACATAAGAGTGGGCTTCTATGAGTTCACCAGTTTCATGAAAATGTTTTAAAATTGATCCTTTAGGATCAACTCCAATAACTTTTAAATCTGGCATCTTTTGTTTTAAAAATTTACTCGTCCCAGAAATTGTTCCACCCGTCCCGACTCCGGCAACAAAAGCATCAAACTGACCTTCAGTTTGTCTGAATATTTCTGGACCAGTGCTGTGATAATGAGAGTTTGGATTATCTTGATTATGATATTGATTAGTATAAAAGCAGTCTAAATTCTCTACCAAGCTCGCGGCAACACTATAGTAAGATCTAGGATCATCTGGCTCAACAGCAGTAGGGCATAAGACAACGATCGCTCCCATCGCTTTAAGAGCATTAATCTTCTCCTGAGATTGTTTATCAGCCATGACAAAGACTGCCTGACAGCCGTGTACAGAGGCAAATAATGCAATTCCAGCACCTGTATTACCACTGGTTGCTTCAACGATCAATCCTCCAGGTTTAAGCTCTCCGGCCTCCATAGCAGTTTGGCAGATATACTTTCCGATTCGATCCTTTATGGATCCTCCGGGATTTAAGTATTCAAGTTTTACATAGATTTCAGAGTCAATATGACTTGCCACTTTTCCAAGTTTTACTATTGGAGTTTCACCTATAATGTCGAGAATATTTTGATCAAATTTTTTCATGTTCTAGTCCTGATTTTGGATATTCAATATTTCATGTCCAGCAGCGATTGTCGAGATTCTAGCTATAGTCGAGTAGACTCCTTCTTTAGCTTTATGGTCAAACCCTTCGTGGATCTCGCTGATACAAAATTTCTGATAGACCATTCCCCTAGCATTTAAGTTTCCACTCGCATCCTTTAAGGGATTTGCTCTCAAGAAGCCGCCAACAGGTTTTCCACCTATAAGGTAAATTGTTATTTCAGCTGGGCCACCATCATGGGTAAGAACTGTATCTACCCCTTCTTGTACTATCACTGATGTAAATTTTATTTTATTTTTTCCAACATCCATTTTGTTTCTTTTCTTCCTATTCATTGAAAAAATTTCCTCTGGACCATTTACAACCATAATTCCCATTCCATAGGTACCTTGATTTGCTTTTATAAAAATCTTCTTATCACTCCCAACTTCCGACTGAATACTCTCTACACTTGTAGCGAGTTCTTCTAGCCCTTCTTTGGTACTGAAATTAATATTCTCAGCAACGTTAAACTTAGCTTGCAATAAATTTGGATTAATAGAGAACTGTTCACAAAACTTATCTGCAATGATTTTATAATAAAGGAAGTGAGCACCTTTAGTTCTAACTTGCCAGCCTAGCATTGGAGTCGGGACAACTTTTTGCTCAATTTTATTCCAGGCAATCTCTATAGGACTTGATTGGTCATGATTTAAAACAATTAAATCATACTTTCCATTCTTAGAATAAATATCATCCTCAAATCTAGCTTTCATAATCTTTAATTCATGACCTGATTTTGAGATAAGTTTTAACTCATCAGATTCTTCAAAAAGGTTTTCATCTAAACTCACAATATCAACTTCAAAGTCATACTTACTTAAAAGAGTATGAAGCGAATAAAGATTATCGAGGTAAAATAAATTTTTTGTATGAGACTCTGGAATGAGTGCAATCTTTTTTGAATCAGGATTTAGTTTTTGAATTTCTTTTTTTATTCTCTCGGCAGTGATATTAAAATCAAGCGTACAAATATTATTAAATCCTGCAGGATAGAGATTATTATCTACAGGAGCGAACTTATTAATGCTCTCTCTTATATCAACACTATTATAAAATGGAACAGGTATGTCTGAATAATGATCATCAAAATATTGATTTATTTTATTCCAATTATGAGTTACAAATTCTTCTAATTGTTCTTTACTCTCTATTTTATAGCTCATTTAAAACTTAAAATAAGGAACAATTAAGAGTTTCATGTAGGCTCCAGATATATCAGGCTGTTTCTCTGGAGAAGCCGTAAAAGGTTTATGTAGATGACTCATAAATGAGATACTAAACCTTTTAGATAAATCTAAATCTAACCCTATAAAAGCATTGAGACCAAACACAGATTGAGAACCACTTTCAGTGACATTAGAAGAAGATGCACTTAAGATTCGATCAGCTGATGGAAAGTAAAATCCAAACCCTCCTCCAAAAAATGGTGCAAATTTATCGTAGTCAAAAATCTTTGCCTTCACTCCTATGTTAAATGATTTTGTAGTAAAGCTTTCTTTATTGAAGGTAAATTTATGAGCATGAAGATTTGCAACGAGTTGGAACATAAAACTAGACTTGAAGTTATAATATAAATCAAAGGCTAAAGCGTCTTGCCCCCAATCTGAATAATCTCCAATTAAAAATGCTTGGCCAAGACCAACTCCTACCATGTGTCTTCTCCCAAGAACAATATTAGGATCTACAAACGTAAGACCATTATTGGGAACTGCTGGATTTGTTTGAGTTTGAACTGGGGCTTGTGTTGCGGGTATTGGAGTATCTTGCTGGAGACGAATAATTTTTCCTTGAGGAGCTTGCGTCGGTTGAACAATGACACTTGGTTTGGGGTTAGCGATTTGAATTGTATCTTGGGCAAATGCCTGAAAATAAAAAGGCCCTACACTAAATAGTACAAGGCCATATATTAAACTTAAAATGTTTTTCACTTCTAGTCCTTAAGCTAAGATTCTTTAAAAAATCTTAGTTCAAAGTCTGAGGAGTTTCAATTCCAGTATTTAAGTTATTTAAATAATTCGCCACATCTGGAGAAGGTACGGCAGGTTTAACCTCTTTAGGTGCAGCCATTTTTTCCTCAGTCGCGTGACTTCCAATGTTTGCCTTAATCTCAAGAGATTTTATGTATCCCGTGAAGATTCCAGCATCTGACTTGATCACTCTTTTTAATAATTCAGTGTTTTCAAGACCATCGTTTTTCTTTTCTTGATCAAAAAGTAATTGGATCTGAGTAGTATAAGTAATGTCCCTACCTGACTTATTATCAATAACCTTTATTTCGTTACCGTCTCTTATGATCTGAGCGATTTCTTCTAAAGTTACGTAGCAAGACTGGTGGGTGTCATATAGCTTTCTATTCTGATACCGTTTAATGATTCTCACTTTTTCCATTGAGACTCCCTTGTTAATTAAAATTTATTTGACCCTCCTCATAAATGCGATGCCCTAAATGCACTGCAATTTGTGAGGTAAGTCATAACCTTTACGCACTGAGTTTTTAGCAACACATTGCACCTAAAGTCAACTCGATTAGTCAGAATTTTATTTATGAAACTAACTTATTGAAATTATAGGGGGCCTTTATGAAAAATTTACCTAGTAGCGTCATTTGAGCTAAGAAAGATCTCTAATCTTCCGATGAATTTTCATTGGAGGGCGAGAAATTGTTAAAAGTTTTCCCATTATTTATGTCTTTATTCTTGGTGATTTCATGCAATATGACATCATGTAGCACCTCAAAAACGACCAAATCAAAGATTAAACTCACAAAAATGAGTAATCCTTGTGATGATTGTGGATCAAGCTTCTCTAAATCTGAAAAAGAATATCTTTCAAAAATGAACTCTAAATTCTTGGAAAATAAAGACAAATTTATAAAAGATCATATATTAAGAGACCTTTATTTGAAGGCCACAACATATGAAGGGAATTATGAATTTGATAAATCTGAGCAATTTTTCAAACTTTTAACTAAGCTTTCTCCTAAAGATCCTCATTTATTAAATAAGTATGTGATGAGTCTGGTTAGAAATGGCTCAATTGAGCAAGCCTTAATTATTTTAGAAGATATGAACCTAGAAAGTCTTGATCACGAAGAAAGTACACAGCTTCAACAATTACAAGCTAGTGTTTATGAGTCATTAGGTAACTTTGAAGGTGCTGCTCACGTGTATGATAAGATCCTAGCTAACCATCCTGGGGATATAAATGTGTGTATGAAAAGATCTTTCATTGAAAGAGAAAATTCGACAGACGCTGCGATTAAGATACTAAAAAAATGTCATGATATAAATACAAACTTAGAAGAAAAATCTGAGTTAAGTTTTAAAACTGGTCGATTATTTCTAGATCTTGGAGATCTAAAAAGTGCAGAGCAATATTTTAAGCATGCGTATCAAGAATATCCAGAAAATTCAAAATCTTTAGCTGCGATAGGTGTGATCCTTGGAGAAACAAAGCGGGTAGCTGTTACAATTTCTCTTTTTAAAAACCATTTAAAGGCATACCCAGATGATTACTTAATTTCAAAAAGGTTGATGGACCATTATGTGGAGAGAGAAAAGTACGAATCTGCTCTTCCATATATGGAGAAAATGGTAGATTTAAATCCGAAAGATCCAGCGGTAAAATACAAACTTGCCTATCTTTATAGAGAAATTGCTGCTTACGATAAAGCCATCGATTCTCTAAAAGAAGTCATACCTTTTGGAGTAGAAGTAGATAAGGCACACTTTTTTCTTGGAGATCTTTTTGTTAAGAAAAAAGAATATAAAAAAGCAATTACGGCTTATAAAAATATTAAAAATGATAGTGGATATTATATAGAAAGCAAGATGCGTGAGATGAACTTGTTAAGAGACATAGCACTCATACCTTCGAGAACAATTGCAGCCAAGAATTCTGCCAATATAAAACAATACTTTGATTCTCTAAAGAAAATAAAAGTAGATGCTAAGGGAGATTTAGACTTTGAAGTTGGAGTAAATAAGTCTTTATATTGGAAGAAGAAAAAGAATTTTAAAAATGCAGCGATAGCACTTGAGGAAATAAAAACACATGAGAAATTTAATATTGATCATAGCTTTTTTCTAGCTTCAATGTATGAACATAATAAATTATATGACAAGGCTGATGAGATAGTTTTAGAATTAATTAAAAAAGATCCCAATAATGCTCAAGCCTATAATTATATAGGGTATTCATTGATTGAAAGAGAACCCAGTGACTTAAAAAGAGCGAAAATGTATTTAGAAAAAGCATTGAGTATTAAACCAAATGATGCGCATATTTTAGACTCTATTGGATGGCTTTATTTTAATATGGGCAATCTCAAGCAAGCCCTCATTCACTTACATAAATCATCAGAAAATGGCCTTAAAAAAGACTTTACTGTCAATAAGCACCTTGGAATGAGTTATCAAAAACTTGGTAATCAGGCGGAAGCGAAAAAGTACTTTGATTTATCGATAGTCAATGCCGATTCAGACCAGCAAAGAGAGACTATTTTTAAACTTATAAAAACTAGTCCTAAAAAGATGCCAGCTTCAATTTAATCTTATAAAATCTTGATAATGAGATTATTATTTTTCCTATTATTAATAGGGTGTCAGACAATACCTAAACTAGAAGATCAGAGTGCACAGACAATGAACTTTTACTCATTTAAAAATAATGTTCAGGGCTTTTGTTTAAATGGGGAAGGCAAAGGTCGTATCCAAGCTGGAGATCAAGGCTTTACTCTTAGTTATGACACTGAAAATCCTGATTTAAATACCTTCATTTTAACTGTTTATATTCCATTTCGGGGAGGAGAAGAGCTAAAAATTGAGAGAGTGGGAACACAATATAAATTCTCGGGTGGATTTTTAAAAATGATTAAGTCTAAGTTTTTTAAATTTTCTGACGCCGATCCAAATTATGAGCGTGAAGATTTGAATAGATTTTTATTATTTTTAGGTGAGGAAGTCTTCAAATCTGTAGATTTTTCAAAAAAATCTGACACAGAGCTAAATTCTTACTTCATTAACTGGTGCACTGAGACTCCAGGATTAAAATGCACCTCGCAAAGCAAAGAAAAGATCACTAATGTGATGAGCCATCAAAGTGAAGTTATCAAGAAATCAAGCAATTTCGACCTTGTATGGAAAAGCGCGGACTTAACAAGCACAGACAAGCCTTATTACAAACAAAGCTTTTTTGAGCTTAATAAAGCCTCTCAAACAGTGCTATCGGCCAGGTTGTATGTAAATCAATGCCAATTAGGCACCAGAGATCTGTAAGAAGCAAATTATTGATAATAGAGTTCACAATCAGTACACTGGATCTGACTCAATCTTAATTATTCAAGGGGGATAAAGATGAAGAATTTAATATTCATTCTAGTGCTGTCTATTTTTTCATGTACTAAAAACACTTCGACAAGTTCAACTGCTGGTGCTGCTGGTGGAGAAAAAGTTTTAAACTTAGTTGTTTCAGCTGATGTAAAAGGGTTTGATCCTAATCAAGCATCAGATTTATATGCAGGAAATGAAGTTGCTAGAGTTTATGAAGGGCTACTTCAATTTCATTATTTAAAAAGACCCTACCAATTAGAACCAAACCTTGCTGATGGTATGCCAACTGTTGGTGATGGTGGGTTAAGCTATACTTTTAAACTTAAAAAAGGCGTCATGTTTCATGATGATGTTTGTTTTCCAAATGGAAAAGGAAGAGAGTTAACTGCCGAAGATGTAGCTTATTCAATAAAGAGAATGGGTGATCCAAAAGAACAATCTAAAGGTTGGTGGTTGATCGAAGGTAAAATCGCAGGTCTAGATGATTGGAGAAAGTCTGGTAATTCAGATTATTCTAAAGAGATCGCTGGGATTAAAGTTATTGATAAATATACAATCAAGTTCACTTTAAGTAGACCATTTCCACAGTTTTCATACTCGTTTGCGATGCCTTTTACTTATGTCGTAGCTAAAGAAGCTGTTACTAAATATGGAAAAGGATTTATAAATCATCCTATTGGAACAGGTCCATTTATTACTGGAAAGTATAATCAAGGTAATCAAATTGTTTATACAAAAAATCCAAACTATAGAACTGTCACTTATCCTACAGAAGGTGAAAGTGGAGATTCTGAAAAAGGGTTTTTAAAGTCAGCCGGTCAAAAACTTCCACTTGTTGATAAAATCGTCGTTAAAATTATGAAAGAGGAAACAACAAGATGGTTAAACTTCCGTAAAGGAAATTTAGATGCAATGGGAATTCCTACAGAACAATTTACAAACGTTATGATTCCAGGGAAAGGTCTTTCTGATGAATTTCAAAAAATGGGCGTTAAAGAAAGAAAAAGTGTTGGTCTAGATGTAACTTATTCAGCTTTCAATCACACACATGATTTATTTAAAAGCAATTTAAAACTAAGACAAGCAATGAGCCTCGCTCAAGATAGAGACATGTTAAATAAAAAGTTTTATCAAGGGATTTCAATACCAGCTCAATCTATTATTCCGCCAAATATTGCCGGTCACATCGATGGATATGTTGGTCCGTACCAGAACTTAAACCTAGATAAAGCTAAGAAGTTGTTATCAGAAGCTGGTTACCCGGAAGGTAAAGGTCTTCCTGAAATTACTCTTCACTATACTTATAATACTAAAAGTCGTCAGATTGCTGAAGTTTTTCAACAAAACATGAGTAAAATTGGAATTAAGATTAAGCCAGTTGGCGTGACTTGGCCTGAGCTTATGAAAGTTGTAAATACCAAACAATCAATGATGTTTTCTATGGCCTGGGGAGCTGATTACCCAGATGCTGAGAACTTTTTACAATTACTCTATAGTAAAAATGCTGCTCCAGGCGCCAATGGATCTAATTATAACGATCCTGAATATGATGCCATGTTTGTAAAAGCATCTATGATGGAAGATTCTCCTGAAAGAACTGCATTATACGAGAAGATGTATAAATATGTTTCTGAAAAAGTTCCTTGGATCTTAGGCTTTCATAGAGTAGGTTATGGATTAAGTCATGGTTGGTTTAAAAATTATAAATTTACAGAATTTAACCATGGTGTCGCTAAGTATTATGATATTGATAATGCTGCTAAGAGCGAATTAAAATCTAAGCTTTAGGAAATTTAAATGCTTCAATATTCTATACGAAGACTATTATACATCATCCCAGTTTTACTGGGAGTATGTTTTATAGTCTTTCTTTTATTTAATGTCGTTGCTACTGATCCAGCTGCCCAACAATTAGGAAAGCATGCAACTGCTGAATCGATTGCTGAACTGAGAAAAGAGCTTGGTTTAGATCGGTCTTACTTTGCTCAATATTTAGATATAGTAAAGTCTGCTTTTACTTTTGATTTTGGTAGATCTTGGTCATCTCACCAAAAGATATCAGAAATTATAATGAACAAAGCCGGGGCTTCTTTATCTTTAACACTTCCTGCTTTTATTATTTCTATGATACTTGGAATTTCTTTGTCACTATTTGTAGCATTTTATAGAGGACGAATTATTGACCATGCGACTATGTTTGTATGTATAGCCATGATGAGTATTTCATATTTGGTTTATATTATAATTTTTCAATATATGTTGGCATACCATTGGTCGATTTTTGAGGTCTCAGGCTATGAGAGTGGATTCCCAAATTTTATACCATTTATTTTATTACCAGTATTAATCTCGGTTATTACATCTCTTGGCCCTGATATCAGGTTTTTCAGAACTTTGATGCTAGATGAGATTTACCAGGATTATGTTAGGACAGCCAGAGCAAAGGGACTGAGTGAAAAAGTTATTCTTTTTAAACATGTCCTTAGAAATGCGATGGTTCCAATTATTACTTATATTGTTATCCAACTCCCTTTCCTTATTTTAGGAGCTCTTTTATTAGAAAGCTTTTTTGATATCCCGGGACTTGGAGGTGAGTTATTAAGAGCACTTAATTCATCTGATTTTCCAGTTGTTAAGGCTTTTACAATTTTAACAGCAATTGCATATATGGTCTTTAGTCTTTTAACTGACATATTATATGCTCTAGCAGATCCTAGGATTAAGTTACAATAATGGAAAAAGAATACTCATTATGGGCTGATGCCTTTAGACGTTTATCTAAAAATAAATTAGCACTTATGTCGTTAATAGTTGTTTTTATTTATGCACTCGTTGCAATTTTGGTTACTTTGGGTTTATTGGCTAATGATTGGTCAGTAGAAGTAGGACCAGCAAATGTTGCACCTGCAGCTGATTATTTATTTGGAACTGACTTTCTTGGAAGAGATGTTCTAAAAAAAGTTATTTATGGAACTCAAGTTGCCATGACGGTTGGATTTTTTAGCTGCGTTATTGCCATTCCAATTGGAGTTACCCTAGGAGCGATTGCTGGTTACTTTGGTGGTTTTGTAGATGAAGTCATTGTTTGGTTTTATACTACCTTTGCATCTATCCCTTACTTAATGATGCTGATTGCAATTTCATTTGTTATGGAGAGGGGATTAAAAACAATGTGTATTGCCTTAGGAGTGACGTCTTGGGTAGGACTTTGCCGTTTAGTACGAGGCGAGGTTATTAAGCATAGGAATAGAGACTACGTTCAGGCAGTGACTGCACTCGGTGGTGGGCATGCAAAAAAATTATTTAGACATATTCTTCCAAATATTTTTCACCTTGTTATTATTAACGCATCTTTGAGATTTCAAAGTGCGATTAAGTCAGAAGTTATACTTTCTTATCTAGGCTTGGGTGTTCAGAATGTTCCAAGTTGGGGAAAAATGATTGATGATGCCAAACAAGATTTAATGCAAGGTCAGTGGTGGCAACTGGCTGGAGCGACCTTTGCTATGTTTTTTATCGTTTTAGCTTTAAATATTTTAGGAGATGCCCTTAGAGACGCTCTTGATCCAAAACTAAAAGGTCAGGAGTCTTAAATGAGCAAACGTTTATTAGAAGTAAATAATTTAACAGTTGAATTTCATACAGGTGATGGAATCACTAGAGCAGTTGATAATGTAAGCTTTACTATAGATGAAGGTGAGACAGTAGGACTGGTTGGAGAAAGTGGTTCTGGAAAATCCGTAACTTCGCTTGCAGTCATGGGCCTAATTCCTATGCCTCCTGGAAAAATTACTAGCGGTGAAATCTTGTTTGAAGGTAAAGATATCGTGACTGCAAGTGATAGTGAGTTAAGGTCCTTAAGAGGTAATGATATCTCAATGATTTTTCAAGAACCAATGACAGCACTGAATCCTTTATTTAAAGTTGGTTCTCAAATTTGTGAATCTATTATTTTGCATCAAAAATTAGGAAAAAAAGAAGCTTGGGAAAAAGCATTAGAGTTAATGCATCAAGTGGGAATTCCTAATCCAAAAAACAGAGCTCATTCCTATCCACATGAACTATCTGGTGGTCAAAAGCAGAGAATTTGTATAGCCATGGCAATTGCGTGTTCACCTAAGCTATTAATTTGTGACGAACCTACAACGGCTTTAGATGTAACGATTCAAAAACAAGTTTTAGAATTAATTGCAAATCTTCAAAAAGTTCACAAGATGGGAGTTTTATTTATTACTCATGATCTAGGTGTCATTGGAGATATTGCTGATGACGTTTTAGTACTTTATAAAAGCAAACTCGTTGAGCATGATAATGCTCATAAGATTTTTACTGATGCTGTTCACCCATATACAAAAGGTTTACTTTCGTGCCGACCTGGAATTAAGCACAATCCACGAAGACTTTTAACAGTTAGTGATTATGTAGACAATGATGGAAAAGAAAAAGTTGTACCAGCTAGTGCACTTGCTCCTTTTGAGAAATCTTTTAACTTTACTGATGAAACTAATCCAGTGCTTTTAGAAATAAATAATTTAAAAACCTACTATCCAATTAAAGCTGGATTTTTTAGAAAGACTATTGCTCACGTTAAGGCAGTAGATGATGTTACTTTTAATATTAGACGTGGAACAACTTATGGTCTTGTTGGGGAATCAGGTTGTGGAAAAACAACTCTTGGAAGGTCAATTTTAAGATTAGTTGAACCAACTGAAGGACAAGTAAAATATAACGGTGTAGATGTAACGACTCTAAATAGTACTGACCTTAGAAATATAAGATCTAAGATGCAGATTATCTTTCAAGATCCATATTCATCTCTAAACCCTAGAATGACGATTTCTCAGATTTTAACTGAGCCAATGGAGATTCATAATATTGGATCAAATAAAAAAGAGCGATTAGAGTTAGCAAAATCTCTTGTTGATCGAGTTGATCTAGAACAAAGTCATCTCTCAAGATATCCACATCAATTCTCTGGTGGTCAAAGACAAAGAATAGCAATTGCTAGGGCCTTGGCGGTAAACCCTGAATTCATTATTTGTGATGAGTCTGTATCTGCTCTAGATGTATCTGTACAGGCCCAGGTTTTAAATCTCCTGCAAGATCTGCAAGAGGAAAGAAACCTTACCTATATTTTTATTTCTCACGATTTGAGCGTCGTAAACTATATTTCAGACTATGTTGGTGTGATGTTCCAAGGGAAATTGGTTGAACATGGAACAGCTAAAGAGGTCTATACGAATCCTAAAATGGCCTATACCAAGAACCTATTAGATGCCATTCCTAAAGGAATCACTAAATCTCTTTGAGATTTACTTGTCAAAACTCTCTAAAATCGATAATTTCTCTATTACGTATTGAATTCTTAATATGCCCGAGTGGTGGAATTGGTAGACACGCTAGACTTAGGATCTAGTGCTAACGCGTGGAGGTTCAAGTCCTCTCTCGGGCACCATTTTACAAATAAATTTCTTAATAGCTTTAGTTGTGAGTAGATTCTCAAGAATCATCCTGTAGTATAAATCTTTTATTGGATTAAATTACAACTTACTCTATGCTCGTTATTTCCGATAGTAAGTACCGCATCTTCTGTTTCGTCGAGCCACATTCTAAGTGAAACTTTTTTGCCGTTTAGCCTTTGAGCAGCGATGAACTCAAAGTTAACATCTTCTTCACAGCTAATACCTGAAAATCTTTTACCATCAATCGAAAAGGTAAAGTATGAGTAATCTTCCCATGCGTATTGAATTTTAGAATGATTTGAGCACTTACTTTCTACATTCTGAGAGTACTCATCAGAGCGTTGAATTAATTGAAAAGTTTTTGTAGCGTCATCTTGGAAGTAACAATTAAATGTTTCACCTTTATCTCCAGAAAAAGCAACTAGGGTAGTGAGGGTTGTTAAAAAGAGTACGATATTTTTCATGATATTTCTCCTGATATCTAAAATGATGAATTCAAGGGAAACTACAAGTTTTCAGTATGCTCTGCCAGTAAGTCTTTAGCAAGCTTGTAAAATCTACATGATAATATGTTTCACTCGTTATCAAGAGTCATTGTACGCAAGGCTATTATCACTTTCTGACAAGATCCTACAAAAATTAGATATTGGAAAAGACAAATTATGAGAGGATGGATTAAAATAAAAAGATGAAAAAAGCACCAATGATCGAAACTGAACGACTGTTACTTACATGGCCGACTTCATCACAAATTGATCAATATTATGATGATATTATTGGAACGAATATGTTCGACACAATTTGCTGGGATGGTCCGGTGGGTCCCAATGATATGCACGAAACTTGGGAGCGTAGGAAAACACATGATCCAAATGAGATAAAACTAGCGTTGGGTTTAGCTGTTATTGAAAAGAAAACAAACCAGTTCGTCGGTGGAGTATCCCTTCGACCGGTTAATAATGATCCTGCAATAGCAGATATTGGGTATGCTTTTGCTCCTAAATTTCAAGGACAAGGCTTTGCGACGGAAGCTATAAAAGCTTTAATTGACGAAGCTTTTGCAAAACGAAAGTCTGAAAGAATTTTTGCAACTATATTCGTTGGCAACAAGGCTTCTAGAAATGTCGTAGAGAAGGTGGGCTTTATTCTTGAAGGCACAATTAGGCGTGCTGTACTAAAACGTGGACAATGGCTTGATGCATGGATATTGGCTATAACAAGACCTGATTGGGAGCAAGATAGCTAGCAAGCATCATGGTTAGGCTTCACAGGTTAGAGTCGGGTTCCATGAAACCCTTTGACCGGTTTTTTATTCTCACAATATGTTTTAAGAAGTTATCAATTAAAGTGAGAGAACATACTCTTATCTCGTTAGATAGAGACAAGTTGACACCAATTTTTGAATGAATCAAGAAGGACAAGAGCTCTACTAAACTCTCAAACTATCTTAAACATATTAGCCAGTTAGTTGGTAAAGACTACTTGTAAATATAGTTTTAAATTTGACCTGAAATTTGACACGAAATAGAAACTCATACTATCTTCCAGACGAGAACTTACTATAAAAAGGAGTAACAATGAAAATCAAAGCTACATTAATTTTACTTATTTCAATTTCTGGATTTGCTAAAGAAATAAAATGCTACGAAGATGCAAGACCTGTTGATGGAATTTATGAAGAGATCTACTTGTTAAAAAATGAGAAACAAAAGTATGATTTAACTAAGACTATTATTACTCCAGGCTTTGGTTCTCCTGTGACAAAAACAGTTGAACTATTAGCTAAAGACATGAATTGCAATATTATAGATTTTTCAGCATATTGCTTTGCCGAGAGAAAAACAAGTGCTAAAAAAGATAGGAATACAAGAGTGAAGTTTTCTGTAGTTAAAAGAGAAGGAATTTCATCATTGACTGATTTAACGACAACAAATTATCCCGAGTATATAGAAGTTTCAATAACTTCACCTTTAATGGAAGACTACTCTAATACTTTTAAGTTTTTTAAGGGTAAAAGCTTTCAAAACTGTATTATGCTTTAAGATTACTTTAATTTATAGCTTTATAAAATATTTGAACTCGGGACATTGTTTTTCCGAGTTTTTTTATGAATTTATCTATAGTCTACGAAATGTCTCAGAAGAATTTAACAAGAATAACTAGTTTTAGAAATTATCTTTCTTGCCAACTATCTCCCCCATAGAGAAGACATCCATTAGTCGAAAGATCGAACCTGGATTTTTCATCTAAACATGAATAAATATATTTAGTCTGTTGGCCATAACCTTTTCCTTGATGAATAGAAATTTTACCCGAAGGATCAATCTCACAAGGATTGTTAAGAGTACATTTTTGACCTCTTTCATTACTCGTATTATTAATTCCAATAACTTCTCTAGTATTTTCTAGTAAAATAGGTGAGCCGGATGTACCTCCTATTGTTCCACAATCATATCGGTAAGACTCTTTCCAGACCCATAAGGATTCTTTAAGTCTAAAAGCAAAGCTTTCAATACTACAGCTGTAAATTTTATTCCAATAACCTGAAATGATACTTATCTTGTCATCAATCTGTCCTTTCTTATTAGAGAGAGTGAAAGGAACGATGTCGTGTTTGTTGAATAATTCTTGATAGCTAATACCTAGTTCAAGTATTGCAAAATCTGAATCAGTTTGCTCAGCATAGATTATCCGAGTTGTTCGTTGTGAGACTTTCTTTCTATGTCTGTCATAAATTGCAATAGTTTTTTTATAAGGTTGATCTAAAATGTAATTCTTAGGCTTCTGATCATAGATGCAATGATCATTAGTTAAGATCATGGCCTTATCATCAACGCTTTGACCCTTAAAAACAATCAAAGAGCCTGAGCAACCACTCAATGCAACTATCCCTTCAAACTTAGCATCATCTATTGACTCTGAACTTAATACCTTAGCATATGGTGAGACGATATAGTTTTGATCTCCAATTTTCTTTGCTAATGTATTGATTGAAAATAGAAGCACTAGGATTGCAATTTTATTCATTGATATTCTCGCTTGATTGATTGATTTTTTTCAATGACCTTAACTTATTGATGACTGATTTGTAAACATCGAGATCCAACCTAATAGGGTGTATAGAATATATTGCTTTTAAAATGACATTTAGCTAGTGTTTAAATACTTATTATGATTTATACACCGGAGCAATTTAGAGAAGAAGATCTTTTAAAAAACATCGACTTTATGAGCAAGCATCCTTTTGCAACATTAATTTCCTCTGGTGAGGATGGCGTTAAACATATTTCTAAAATTCCCCTCATCGTTAAAAAAGAAGGTGAAAAGGTTTTCCTTGAAGGACATGTCGCTAAAAAAAATACCCATTGGAAATATTTAGAAAAAAAACCAAATGCAACGATTGTTTTTGATGGACAACATTATTACGTTTCCCCTAAGTCGTATGAGTCTTTGGTTCGTAGCCTTCCTACTTGGAATTACGCTACGGTTATTATTAAAGGTAAAGCTCGTATTATTGAATCGAAGGAGTGGTTAATGAGTTCTACTTCAGAACTTTCTACAAAGTTTGAATCAGATAATCAATGGATGGAGTCAGTTGATAAGTCTTATCTTGAAAAAATGTCAAACTCAATAATTGGATTAAGGTTCGAAGTACTTGAGATTCATGCTAAAAATAAATTTAGTCAGAATAAAAAAGTTATTAATAAGAAAAAATACATTATTGAGAAATATACAAAATTAAATGATGAAGTTTTAGCTATGATTTACGATTTCTATAAAGAAATATTCCTTGATTCCTATGACCTTGAAAAATTAAAGACTCGCTCTAGAGATAAAAATAAGTATTTAGTTTTGTTTGCGATGAATAATTCTGAACCAATAGGGCTGAAAGTAGGGTTTGAAGAAGATGGATATTTTCATTCTTGGATCGGGGGAGTAAAAAAAGACTTTAGAGGAAATGGAGTAGCAAAGCAGTTAACTAAAACTCAGCATGTCTGGGCAAAAGAGCAAGGATATCAGGCAATAAGAACTCATACTGATCATAGGTATAACGATATGATTATTCATAATATTCGAAACGGCTTTGAGGTTGTGAGTACCGAGATTCGTCCTGACAGTGGAATTAGAAAGCTAATAATGAAAAAAAAGTTATGAACCCTGCCTAGAACAAATCGCACTTTTCACTTTAATCTTCTTATCAATATTTTGCTCGATTCCTTCTAGATTTAGCTCAAAACTAGCTAGCCCTAGAAAAAATCCATAATCAATGAAATCTTGTACAGAGAATTGATCGTCTAATTGATCGGCTATTAAATACTTGATTTTTCTTTTATTAGGCTTAGTAGATAATTTCATTTTAAGTGTAACATTAGAATTTTTATCTTCTCTAGTTTTTAATAAAATGGAACCTTCCGATACACCATTTGAATTAAAATTAAAGTCTTGATTAATAACATTTTTATTACCAGCAAATCGGTAGTAAAAAACTTCTTCAACTGAAGAGTCAAAAACCACACGAGCATTGGAAGTATTTTTATAAATACTTAATTCAACGCGCTCGATTTTATTATCTTCAAAATTATCGTCGAATTCAAAGCTAACACAGTATTTCTTGGAACAACCCGAACAAACTGGACCATAAGAAAAAGAATTTAGACTAAAAAGAAAAAAAGTTAATATGAAAAATTTCATGTTTCTACCTCTGGTTAACGTGAGTTAAAAGTACTTCGAGGATGTGAGCAAAGCAAGGTAACTAAAGAGGGTTATAAAAATTACATAGTAGGTAGAGTTCAATCAAACTTTAGAAGCTAAAAGCATAGCCCAGGCCATATTTAGCTTGTAGGCTAAGAATGGGCGAGTGAGATACCTTTTCAGTATCATCACCTAAAAACGGAGCACTCATCACTTTTACTAAGGTAGTCTTAAGTTCAAACTCTAGGTAAATCCTATCAAAAAAAGTAATTCGCGGTGCCAGAGAAAGGTGAACTCCAGCACCAGTTACTTTGAATGGATTATCAAGGATTTCTTTTACTTGTGAATCACGATAGACTAAAGTTTTCGTCTTCGTTACTAATGGCCCTGCTCCAGCACCTTCGCGGATTTGTAATGCAACCTTATTATTGAAATAACCTTTTAAGTTTTGAGAGAGCTCAGCTCCGAGATAAACATAGTTATATCCATCTGAGTGTTCATACTCTAACCATGAGCTGTTTCCAGAGCTCTTAATTGTACTCCAAGTGAGCGATGCTTTTGAGTTGGGATCATAGGTACTGCCCGTATAATCTCCAGTGATCTCGTAATTCTTGTTATTATCAAAAATCCACTTCATATGATCAGTCCCAAGAACAATTGCAAGGTTTGGCCTTAATTGATAACCAAGTTTCAAATTGTATTGAGGGATAGTAATTTCACTCAAAGAGAAATATTTTTTAAAGCTAAATTTTGTTTGACGATCTTTCCCTATGGCATTTTTAATATGAAATGTTCCATCTTTAGTTTGAAACTTTATATCTGATTTTGTGTGCCAAGAACGATTGTAAGACCAAGAGACAAAGAACTTTTTTGAAGCGAAAGCACTTAGAGTAAATAAAAATAAAAGAGGAAATGCTTTCTTCATATGTTAAGTTCAATTTAAATGAAAAAAGAAGTAATGAAAATAGGCAAGCTTACAATTATGGGTTTTGGTCTAAATGTTTCGTACAATAGGTCATTTTCGTTACATGTGAGAGAATATTTCTAGATTCTATATGATTTTTAAAAAATATTGGTATGCCTACCAGATATTTCTTTAGAGTTTCAATCTGAGAGCTTAA
>ENA-ORXM01000904-ORXM01000904.1-marine-metagenome-genome-assembly--contig:-NODE-904-length-45889-cov-4.221077_pt1 | contig 45889 bp, 36 predicted proteins | sample MGYA00237867_ERZ511480 | MGnify/ENA primary metagenome ERZ511480 (study PRJEB26309, sample SAMN06266103) | marine metagenome | isolation source: Algal blade | place: United Kingdom:Sidmouth, United...
TTCTGCTGATGCACTTTCAAATCAACAGGAAAAAGAACTCTTTAAAAATGATGTTCCAAAACCCATCAGTTTATATGAAATTGAGGGCGACACTTTAATTGAGCTAAAAGGCGTTGGAGTTAAATATAGTGAAAAACCTATTTTAAAAGATATTAATTGGCATATTAAGAAAGGTGAATTCTGGGAGTTAAAGGGAAGGAACGGTAGCGGAAAGACAACCATTCTATCCATGATTACTGGTGAAAACCCCAAGGGTTACGGTCAAGAACTTTACATATTTGGATGTAAGAAAGGTACAGGAGAAAGCGTTTGGGAGATTAAAAAGAAAATAGGCTATTTCACGCCCTCTATGACCGACAAATTTACTGGCTATCATTCTGTAAGCCATATGATAATTTCAGGTTTTTATGATTCTGTTGGTCTATATATAAACCCTACCGAAGTTCAACTAAGACTGGCTAAAGAGTGGCTAACACTTATTGGGTTATGGGATATGAAAGATGCGCTCTTTCATGACCTATCTATGGGGCAAAAAAGATTGATTATGTGCGCAAGAGCAATGATCAAACATCCACCACTACTTATTCTTGACGAACCAACAGCGGGATTGGATGATGACAGCGCGGCACTATTCGTGGGGTTAGTCAATAAATTTGCAACGCAAAGTAACACGACAGTCATTTTTGTATCTCACAGAAAAGAACCAGGGCTTAAAGCCCAATTTACTTATCAATTAGAAAAATCCGATACTGGTTCTACTGGAAAAATACTAACTACATAAAACAAAGAGTAATAAAATCTTTTTATTTAGCAATCCATAGGAATGAATCATAAAATTCTTAATAGCAATATTAAACTAGAAAACGCTAGGGTACTCTTATTACCTTTTGGCAATGAGAGATACCATGAGCTGAAACAAATCATTTTCAATGATAGAATCTGGAAATATATGGGTATGTCCATGCATACCGAAATGGATTTTGAACTCTATGTAAAAAACACAATAACCGATCAAAAGAAGGAAATTTGTTATCCTTTTCTAATCGTTGACAAACAGAGTAACAGAATTGCCGGAAGCACTAGATTTGGAAATCTGAATACAACTAGCGAGAAATGCGAAATTGGCTGGACGTGGTATGGACTTGATTTTCAAGGCACCGGTCTAAATAAAGCCTGTAAATACGAATTATTAAAATTTGGATTTGAAACAATCGGTTTCAGGCGTATTCAATTTAGTGCAGATCAAGAAAACTTACGCTCTCAACGTGCCATTGAAAAACTCGGTGCCCAACAAGAAGGCATTTTTAGAAACAATTATATCGCCCCTAGCGGGGAGAGTAGAAATGATGTTTACTATAGCATCATTAAAGAAGATTGGGCAACGCTTAAACAAACCCATTTTTCAGAATATATCAGCTAACGAGGTAGCACTGAAACAAACAAAAAAGCCGTTTGCATATGCAAACGGCTTTTGTAATTAATTGAGTTAGTTAGTTCTTAACTCATCAAATATAGAGAAAATTATTTTATAGTCTCTGTTTCCTGCTCAACCGTATTTTTCTTGAGCCCTCCTGCTGTCGCAGACTTGCTTAACGTATCGAACATTACGGGCGTTGCAATGAACAAAGATGAATACGTACCTACAATAACACCAATTATCATAGCGAACATAAATCCTCTTAATGATTCTCCACCGAAAATAAATATGGCCAATAATACTACAAGTGTAGTTAAAGAGGTATTTAACGTACGGCTTAATGTACTGTTCAACGCTAAGTTGATATTGTCGCCACCGCGCCATCCTCTCTCGCCAATAATTTCACGAATACGGTCAAACACAACCACGGTATCATTTAGCGAATAACCAATAACCGTCAATATCGCAGCAATGAAAGCTTGGTCTATTTCCATGTTAAAAGGCATTATTGTCGCAAATAAAGAGAAAATACCTAACACAATCATAACATCATGGAAAACGGCTGCTACAGCTCCCAAAGAGAATTGCCACTTACGGAAACGAAATAATATATATAAGAACACTACCGCAAGCGATCCCAAGATAGCCAAGAAAGCATTGTTCTTAATATCATCTGCAATTGTAGGTCCTACTTTTACAGATTGTAATATTCCTATTGATTTATCTCCAGAGCCAACTTTAAAGTTTTGCTCACTAATACCATCCGGAAGATATTTCTGTAATGAAGTATATAGTTTATTCTGAATTTCATTATCAACTTCAATACCCTCTACATCTACCTTATACGGTGTTGTAATCTTTATCTGGTTAGATTCGCCAAACGTTTTAACGTTAGTTCCACTACCAAATACATCATTTAATTCAGATGCAATTTCCGAAGGATTAACAGACTGTTCAAAACGTACTTGATACGAACGTCCTCCAATAAAATCAACACCTTGTTGCAACCCATTAGTTGCTAAAGAGAACACACTAACACCTACTAAAATAGCAGAGAAAATATAAGCGATCTTTCTTTTTGAAAGAAAATTTATATCGATATTCTTGAACAATCCTTTTGTAACAGCAGTTGAAAAATCCAATGAACGGCCTTTTCCATCAATATACCAATCTACTAATAGACGTGTAATAAATATTGCCGTGAACAATGATGTTACAATACCAATAAGCAAGGTAGTGGCAAAACCTTTAATTGGGCCTGACCCAAATATAAATAGGATAATTGCCGTAAGACCTGTTGTGATGTTCGCATCAAGGATAGAAGAAAGTGCATTACTAAAACCATCTGCTACAGCCAATGATTTTCCTTTTCCTTTAGCCAGCTCTTCTTTAATCCGTTCAAAAATAAGTACGTTTGCATCCACGGACATACCAATGGTAAGAACGATACCCGCAATTCCGGGTAAGGTCAATACCGCACTTAAGCTAGTAAGAACCCCAAATATCAATAAGATGTTCAGTAGTAAGGCAATATCCGCAAAACCACCCGCTTTACCATAGTAAAAAATCATCCAAACCAATACAATTGCCATTGCAATCATAAAAGACATAAAACCACTGTCAATAGCCTCTTGACCTAAGGATGGCCCTACAACTTCTGATTGAATGATTTCTGCAGATGCAGGTAATTTACCCGCACGTAATACGTTTGAAATATCTTTTGTTTCGTTTACCGTAAATGTTCCTGTAATTTCAGAACGACCACCAGAAATAGGTCCTGATGACACACCCGGAGCAGTATATACCTTGTTATCCAACACGATTGCGATACCCGTTCTATTGTTATATGCATCTCCCGTTAGCTTTTCCCATTCTTTAGCTCCTTTGGTATTCATGCTCATAGTAACGGCAGGTTTTCCGTTTACAAACTCATCACGAGCATCACTAACCACATCACCACTAATTCTTGGTGTGTTATCACGGTTAGATTTCAATGCATATAGTTCAGCTATCTCACTACCTTCAGATGGTCTCTCCCATAAGAATTTTACGAACTGTAAGTTTGCAGGAAGTAACCTCCTCACTTCTTTCATTCGAAGGTAAGCACCAACTTCAGCAGTATCCTGAATGGCGGCAACACCTACAGCATAGCTAGGTGAACCTAATTGAAACTTATCGAACAATGGATTTACCTGACCTGCAATATCTAAAGAATCCTGTGAAACATCAGAAAGAAGAGAATCTAATTCCGACTCTTTCTTAATTGGTTCCTTAGCCTCATCAATATCTACTATTGACTTTAATTTTTCATTTGCTTGAAAAAAGAAGCCTTGCAACTCTGTATTGTTAGGTTCATACGTTTCCCAGAACTCTAACTGCGCAGTACTTGATAACAATCCTTGGGCACGAGCAATATCTCTTGCTCCAGGAAGCTCCACCAAAATACGACCTGAGTTACCTTCGCGCTGAATGTTTGGTTGCGTTACACCAAAGCCGTCAATACGCTCACGAAGTACCTCAAAAGCAGAAATAATAGATTCATCGATTTTTCTTCTGATGATAGGCTTAACCTCATCATCCGACATCTGAAAATTAACTTCACCGCTTAGCCCTTTGTTCGCAAAAATATCTGGAGAAGCTAATTTGGTATCCCCTCTAATTTTATCGAAAGCAGCAAAGAAAAGCTCTATATACGTGTCATCACTATCCTTTGAAGCAGCATCTGCATCTGCCAAAGCTTTGTTGAAAATAGGATTTTTGGTGTTGTTCGCCAATCCTTTCAGGATATCCTTTACGGAAATCTGTAGGGTAACGTTGATACCACCTTTAAGGTCAAGACCTTTGTTCAACTCTTTCTTTTTGGCTTCATTATAATTAGTGAAACCAAGAATGGAATTATCTCCAATCGAGTCTAAATACCTAGTTTCTAGCTCTTCGCGCTTAGAAACATAATTCTCTTCAGTATCTGAAATACGGCTTTCCGCATATGATTTTGCTTCGTTTTCTACCTTACCACCTATAAAAGTGTATGATAATTGGTAGATACTTACTAGCCCGAAGAGTAGGGCAAAAAGCTTAATAAGTCCTTTATTCTGCATTGGTTATGTGAATTAATTGCGTGCTTTTTATAACAGCGTGCAAATATATGATTTTCCCATAGGAATTGACAATATATTTGGAGTTATTGTAAAACAGAAACATCTGCCCCAAAAATATTTCCAGGACAGATGTTCAAATTTAATATTGTCTTAACGACTATAATTCTAGTAGACCGTTGGTCTTTTTAACACCGGCTGCACTTTCTTGCATTTTTGCTTTTTCAGCATCGCTAAGTGGAATGTTTACTATTTTTTCGATACCGTTTTTACCCAAAATTACAGGTACACCAATACAGATATCGTTAAGATCATATTCCCCTTCCAATAAGGTAGAACATGGAAATATTTTTTTCTGGTCACAAGCAATAGCCTGAACCAAACCTGAAACAGCAGCACCTGGTGCGTACCAAGCACTTGTTCCTAATAATTTTGTCAATGTTGCACCTCCTACTTTGGTGTCTGCAGCAACCTGCTCTAAACGGTCTTCAGATAAGAATTCAGAGACACGAATACTGTTTCTCGTAGCATGTGATGTTAATGGTACCATTCCGGTATCGCTATGACCACCTATAACCATGCCATCTACATCAGAAATTGGAGCCTCTAGTGCTTCTGCCAAACGGTACTTAAAACGCGCACTGTCCAAAGCACCGCCCATACCTATAATTTTGTGCTTAGGCAAACTTGTTGTCTTATGCACTAAATAGGTCATTGTGTCCATTGGGTTACTCACTATAATCAATGTTACGTTAGGCGAATGTTCAACAAGGTTAGCCGATACCGTTTTTACAATACCTGCGTTAATACCTATTAACTCCTCGCGAGTCATACCTGGTTTTCTTGGAATACCAGAAGTAATTACTGCTATATCACTATTAGCCGTTTTAGAGTAATCATTAGTTACCCCTGTTATTTTGGTGTCGAAACCATTTAAAGATGCTGTTTGCATCAAATCCATAGCTTTACCTTCGGCATAACCTTCTTTTATATCAAGAAGCACTACCTCAGATGCAAAATTCTTTATGGCAATATACTCGGCACAGCTTGCTCCTACTGCTCCTGCCCCTACTACGGTAACTTTCATTTGTTATTATTTATATGTTATTAATGATTTTCCCTTCAAACACACCTTTTTTTTCAAAAAATTAAAAGGTTATCAAAAATAAACAATCTAAAAGGAAAAATACCGTCAAAATCGGGTTTAATGCTAGAAACATTGCCGATGAAATGCTCGGTGAAATACACTCCTGTTAAAAAAAAATGCGCTTTAACGAAGATAAAAGGGATTTGTTGCCATACATCGAATTATAGCAATAGTACTTTAAGATTGGCCGTTCTTAATGTAACAAAACCCCCAAATAATTAAAACCTACAACAATGAAAAAAGTCTTTTCATTTTTAGCAATATTAGGAATCATACTTGTCAGTAACTGTACGCAAATACCGGAGAATGACAACCCGGTTATAGGTATATGGTCAGACGTGGAAGTGGCACCCGCCAGCAAAACGTCCAAAGCTGAAACCATACGTAAAGAATGGATATTCAACGATGCCTATTTGGGGAGATATCACAAAAAGAGTAATGGAAGCATCACTTTTAAGACAGACTTTAAATGGAGTTATGAAGATGACACCTATACCATATCATATCCTGGAACGGACATGCCGGACCAAGTGGTCTCCATGAGAACTTCTACGGATGGAAGCACATTAGCAGACTCAGAAGGACATACAATGGCCTTAAGAGAATAAAAATATTACTAGGTTTCAAATACGCTAAAACCCATATTCTTTATTGAATATGGGTTTTTAAATTAAATAGATTTCTATCTACTTAGTGTCCTCTACAGACTTATCTTAAATTTCTTTTTGTTAATCTCTATATATAGCCATTACAGGCGTATTGACATTTCTTATTAAATCTTCAGTAAGGCTGTATGTAAACAAACGCTGATAGAAATTTCTTTTATGATTGATAAGACAAACCATATCTATCTCATTTTCCATACAATACTCCAATAAAGATTTTTTGATATCTATAGAATCTATGGTCTTAAAAGTCACATTATTAACATCATGATTCTTTAAAGATTTTTTAAACCTATCCATCATTGGAACGATAGAATCTCCATGAGCCAAATCAAAGTGTACTACGTGCAATCTGGCTTTAAAACTTTTGGATTCACTAATTAAATCTTCTAAAGGCTCTTTTTCATCTTCTTGATAATCTACCAAAAATAGAATATTATCTAAATCCCCATCAAAACGGGCATGTCCCGGCACCACTACAACAGGCTTATGTATTTCATCTAAAATCTTCAGGGTACTTGTTTCTGTAAAAAGCTGAAAAAGACCACTTTTACTAATCTGGGTACCCATTACAACAACATCAATCTTATCCTCCCTCTTTCCTATATATTGCGTAAAAGTTTCTATAAAATCGCCTTCACGAACTACATATTTAACCTTAAGACTATCTACTTTTGATTTTTTGAGTATTTTCTCAAAAGGCGGAAAAGTCTCTTTTTTATTCCTGAAATTTTGAATATCAAGCTTTTCATACAGTTTTTGTTCCACTTCAGAAGTTTCCGTTTCCAAATTGTAGGCGTGAAAGACGATAATTTTTTTCTCGGTTTTTTTTGCATACTCTACAGCATATAAAAAAGCGTTCATTGAAACCTCCGAAAAGTCTGTTGGAAAAAGTATACTGTCCATAGTTATTGTTTTAGAATGATATTTCTAGGTTAAGCTCGTAAGTATCTTCTGTATTATCGTCTACTGTGGTATGTTCGGTATTTAAAATAAGACGTATCATCTTGTTTGCTCGGTAGGTAAGCCCTCCAATAACCCTTTGTGTTCGTTCTTCTATTTCCTCAACCTTAAATTCATCAAAACGTCCCCATAAAGAAAATGGACTATTCCCAAACTTGTATTCCCCAAAAAAGCTATACCCATGATTATCCAAAGCTCTTGACGGATCAACAGGATCAACATATCTAGCCCTAAAATCTCCTACACCATCATGCAATTGAGCAGTAATTTTAAATTGTTTTTCCGTAAAAGCCAAAAATCCCAAAACCTGATTGAAATCTGGAGAAAACTCACTATTGCCCTTACCTCTATTAAAATAACCACTTATTTGCAATTGCGGTAAAGTATTTGCAAATGGACGTAAAGTTAACCGACCAGCAATTACCTTGTTATTATTGTTTTCAATTCCCGAATAACCACCTCCGTTATAGATCCCCAAAGAATAACTGGCATATTTTCCTTTCATTACACCATTTACGCTCTTTAAAAACTCTTCATCCATTTTAGGACCTATGTTCCCAGTTACCGTAAGTCCAAAATCTGCCGAATTGAATATTCTATTTCGTTCGATGAACATATTATCCTGAACTCTGTAGGTATTCATTTTTTGCTCATAGTCTAACCACGGCCTGTGCACCATACCTACTTCAATAGCTGTACCGGTAAGCACTTTACTATTCAATTTTGGCTTAGTCATTAAGTATAGATATTTTAACCGAGTTTCTACATTACCGGCATCATCGCCTTCCGTATCTATAGTTAGATCCATTGTATACCTAACCGAAAAAATAGCATTCAAGTCCTTTTTTAAAGTAAAATAACTTCGCTTTAATACAAAACTACTGGTATGCTCATTTATAACAGGTACGTTCTCATCTGCCTGAATCTGTTTTATACCATCACGATACGCTATGAACCAATCTCCGGACATTTCAACCAAATCTGCAATATTTATACCTTTCTTTTCATCGTCATAGCTATTAGAATTAGCTACTTGCGCCATGCCAATACCACTTTGCAAGAAAACGAATACGGACAGCAGTCTGAGTTTCATTCTATTTACGATTAAATGGACATTGCCAAATATTTTACAGCGAATACCAGCATAATGCTTACCACAAGACCAATAACCACTTTTACGAGATCCATGCCCAACGATTTAAACATTTGATATCTTGGTTCATTTTTCCTAAGCACATAGTTCAGGGCAATTTCCCTACCCGCCAAGATGCCTATAAAAACCCATGTTGTGCTCATTGGCACGTTGTTCATTTCCTTGAAATAAAAGAGAACTACGCCATAAACAAAATCTATAATGGTTGCCGACCGGATGTCTATGGTATTTGTTTTTGATTTTATTATATTTTGAATGGCACCTCCTTTTGATGCTATAATATAAGCTAGTAACCCTAGAATAACCACCAAAGAAAATATCATTGAATAGATATCCAATTGCCGTGGCAAGTAGACATAGATATTGGCAAAATCCTGAATCAACCACTGAGACCATAAAAACCCGGTAGAACACCATTGTAGAATAGTCCAAAGTTTTTCCTCTTTATCAGTTGTCGGTTTTTCAATGAACTTCTTTTCAACAGCTCGTGAGATTGCCAAATAAAGCACAATCGCAGTAACAAATGCAACTCCATATCCTGAGAGTGATTTAGTCACCATGCTACTCAAATTTTTCTCATTGAAAAAAGTAAGAATTAGAAAAGAGGTACTTACTGGAATACCAGTGCGCGTTAAAAGCATTAAAATAACAGGCGGTAATAAGTAATACCATGAAAAAGGTTCCGGTATTGGATATTTTGCCAATCTACCATAAGAAACGTCTCCATCATGAGTCATGTAACCGTAAAGTAAAGTTGCAGCAAGTATGCCTCCGGCAAACAACCATAATACCCACCATTTTTTCCTTTCGTTGGAACTTAAGAAAGTACCCAAGGTTTGTATGGTATCATTCCCTACAACGGAATAGGCAGCCAAAATGAAGCCCAAATACATGACTATTACTGAAAAATCCAATACGTTCAGGTTTTAAATTACGAAGCAAATAAAAACCATTACTCAAAAGCGTATCCACCTTTTAGATTATCAAATATTTAAATAATTGATAACATAAAAAGAAAAGGCCGCGATCATAATTGATCGCGGCCTTTTAAACTATATTACCAGTTATATATTCTATTGACTATTTACTGTCTTCCAGAAGAAACTCCGTATAGTCTAATATATACACACCCAACAAGCTCCATTTAAATTTTTCACCACCATATTTGGCTTTGAATTTATCGTTATCCATAAACAAAGATTCAAAATGTTCATCAAAATCTTTCTTGGTCAACCACAATACCTTTTCATCACCTTTTTTAATGTAATATGATTTAGCAATACCTCCAGCTAATTTCATTCCTCCAATACCAATACTAGCTGTCTGCTTAGCCCATGGGTCTGAATATACTTGAATAAACTGACTGTACTTAGGGTTAACAACCTGCATTAAATATTCGGCTTCTTTCTTTTTATTTTTCAAGGAAACCATTTGGTTCGTATACATCGTATAACCCTTGTTCATATACTTAGAAGCATCTGATTTACCCCATTTTGTAGCATCATTCATGAAGTTAGTTTGGTTATTCAATTTCTCCAATCCAGAAGGAGCCATATACAGATCTACTATTTCATCTGCCTTAACACGAACCTTTTTACCATCTGGCTTAATAAACTTAATTTCATTGATCTGACCTTTTTTACGATCCACATCTTTGATGTCCGCTTCTAATTTAGTGCCATCTTTAAGAGTAACATAAGCTGGTTTTTTTCGAGAATAAGATGAATACGCCGGGTCAAATGCCGCTTGCTTTTCACGTTCTTTTAAATCCTCTTGTCCAAAACAAACAATGCTGGACATAAATAATACCATTGATACTAATTGTAATTTCATAATAGGGGTTTAAGGTTATTGTACTGCCCCTAAAATAGTTCGTCCGCCAAGTGGCGGACGAATAATTGTTGTGAAAGTGCTAATTATTATGCGTCAATGTTCGCATAAACGGCATTTTTCTCTATAAATTCCCTTCTTGGAGGTACCTCATCGCCCATAAGCATAGAAAATACACGATCCGTTTCGGTAGCATTATCTATTTGAATTAGACGCAATGTTCTAAATTCCGGGTTCATGGTCGTATCCCACAGTTGCTCTGCGTTCATTTCACCAAGACCTTTATAACGCTGAATACTAACACCACCACTATAACTGTTTGCGATATCATCTCGTTCCTGATCAGACCACGCATAACGTTTTTTAGCGCCTTTCTTCACCAAATATAAAGGTGGAGTTGCAATATAAACGTGACCGCTTTCAATAAGCTCGCGCATGTATCTAAAGAAGAATGTTAGAATTAGTGTTTCAATGTGACTACCATCAACATCGGCATCACACATGATGACTACTTTGTGGTAACGCAACTTTTCCAAATTCAATGCCTTGCTATCTTCTTCGGTACCAATGGTAACTCCCAAAGCGGTATAAATATTCTTGATTTCCTCGTTTTCAAAAACCTTATGTTGCATGGCTTTTTCAACATTTAAAATCTTACCACGTAAAGGAAGAATTGCCTGAAACTTACGGTCACGACCCATCTTGGCCGTACCACCTGCAGAATCACCCTCTACAAGGAACACTTCACATTGTGCCGGGTCTTGCTCAGAACAATCCGATAGTTTTCCAGGAAGACCACCAATACTCATAACCGTTTTACGCTGTACCATTTCACGAGCTTTGGTAGCTGCATGACGTGCTTGAGCGGCAAGGATAACTTTCTGTACGATTATCTTGGCATCATCCGGGTGTTCTTCCAAATAGTTGGTTAACATTTCTGAAACCGCCTGCGAAACGGCAGATGAAACTTCTCTGTTACCTAATTTAGTCTTAGTTTGACCCTCAAATTGCGGTTCCGCAACTTTTACCGAAACAATAGCCGTAAGACCTTCTCTAAAGTCATCTCCCTGAACCTCGAATTTTAACTTTTCGAGCATACCAGATGCATCGGCATATTTTTTAAGAGTACTTGTAAGACCTCTTCTAAAACCTGAAAGGTGTGTACCACCTTCGTGTGTATTAATATTGTTTACATACGAATGCAGATTTTCCGTGTAGCTCGTATTATAAATCATGGCAACCTCAACTGGAATATTATTTTTCTCGCCTTCCATGGAGATTACACTCTTGATCAACTGCTCACGGTTACCATCAAGAAACTTAACAAATTCCTTAAGTCCTTCATTAGAGAAAAAAGTTTCGGAAACAAACTCTCCGTCATCACCTTTCTGTCTTCTATCCGTAATACTGATAGTTACCCCTTTGTTCAGGAACGAAAGCTCACGCATTCTGTTCGCTAAAGTTTCATAACTATATTCTATGGTTTGCTGAAAAATCTGGTCATCTGGGTGAAAAGTAACCATAGTACCTCTCTCTTCCGTCTCACCAATACTCTTCACAGGATACATTGCCTTACCCCGCTCGTATTCTTGCTCCCAAATTTTACCGTCTCTATAAACGGTTGCCTTAAGATTATCCGAAAGTGCATTCACTACCGAAACACCCACACCGTGAAGTCCCCCAGAAACCTTATAGGAATCTTTATCAAACTTACCACCGGCACCAATTTTGGTCATTACCACCTCCAAAGCGGAAATACCTTCTTTTTTGTGTAAATCTACAGGAATACCCCTACCATTATCACGAGTGGTAATAGAGTTATCTTCATTTATGACGACACTGATATTATCACAGTGCCCACCCATAGCTTCATCAATAGAGTTATCAACCACCTCATAAACCAAGTGGTGAAGACCTCTAACGCCAACATCCCCAATGTACATGGATGGACGCATACGCACATGTTCCATACCTTCTAGGGCCTGAATACTGTCTGCTGAATATTGTTTCTTGTTTTCTTCTTTATTTGCTTCTTCGCTCATAAAATTAACTAGTTATTAAACTTAATTTTTGGCAATCTCACAAATATACGCAAAACCCCATAAAATATAGGGTTTTCAGAATAGTCACACCTCTAAGTTATCAACAAAAATTGTGGAAAATTACAAACTCAAAGTAAGGTCCCTAAGCTTTGATATTTTCAACCTAAGTTTCTCTAATTCAAGGATTAAAGAAGCACCTCATAAAAACCTCCCTCATAAAAAATATAACGACGATACAGATCTCACTACCGGAACCAACCCATACAAACGGCTCTGATGACAAATGAAAAGACCTGCTGACGTTTAACGCGCAACAGGTCAATTCCTAGCTAATTCTACAAAAAACCGCCCAAATGGTACTAATAAGCATCATCGTGCACGTTCGCCACTGCTCTACCGGACGGATCGTTCATGTTTTTGAATGCTTCATCCCATTCCAAGGCTATTTGCGTGCTACACGCTACAGAAGCTTCTTGTGGTACACATAACGCCGCTGCATCTGAAGGAAAATGAGATTCAAATATGGAACGATAGTAAAATTCTTCTTTGGATGTTGGTGTTTGTAATGGGAACCTAAACTTGGCATTTGCCAGTTGTTCATCAGACACCTCTGTATTTACAACTTCTTTTAATGTATCGATCCAGCTATATCCTACACCATCAGAAAACTGTTCTTTCTGTCTCCATGCCACACTTTCCGGCAACATATCTTCAAAAGCTTTACGAACCACCCATTTCTCCATGCGCTCCCCATTGATCATTTTATCCTGTGGGTTGATACGCATAGCTACATCCATAAATTCTTTATCCAAGAACGGTACACGACCTTCAATTCCCCATGATGCCAATGATTTGTTTGCACGTAAGCAATCGTACATGTGTAGTTTACTTAATTTACGTACGGTCTCTTCATGAAATTCTTGAGCATTCGGTGCTTTGTGAAAGTAAAGGTAGCCGCCAAAAAGCTCATCCGCTCCTTCTCCTGAAAGGACCATTTTTATACCCATAGATTTGATTACCCGCGCCATAAGATACATAGGAGTAGAAGCTCTAATGGTAGTTATATCATAGGTCTCCAAGTTATAAACCACATCTTTAATGGCATCTAGACCTTCTTGGATCGTAAATTTGATTTCATGGTGAACCGTACCGATATGGTCAGCTACTTTCTGAGCGGCAGCTAAATCCGGAGAACCTTCAAGACCCACTGAGAAAGAGTGCAACTGAGGCCACCAAGCATCTGTAGTATCCCCGGACTCTACACGTTTTTGAGCATATTTCTTTGCTATCGCGGATGTAACGGAAGAATCAAGACCACCTGAAAGTAGAACACCATAAGGTACATCTGACATTAATTGACGGTGTACGGCAGCTTCTAAAGCTTCCTTGATTTCTTGAATGCTCGTTTCGTTTTCCTTAACGGCATCATACTCCATCCAATCCCTAGTATACCATTTTTTGAATTCACCATCTTCACTGCTCAAATAATGTCCCGGAGGAAAAAGTTGGATTTTAGAACATGTTCCTTCTAAGGCCTTCAATTCTGAAGCCACATAAAAAGTACCGTTTTGGTCCCATCCAATATAAAGTGGAATTATACCCATATGGTCACGTGCCACAAAATAAGAGTCGTTTTCCGTATCATAAATAGCGAAGCCGAAAATACCGTTCATCTCATCTAAGAAATCGGCACCTTTTTCTTGATAAAGGGCTAAAATCACCTCGCAATCAGATTCGGTTTGGAAATTATACTTCCCATTAAATTGCTTACGCAATTCTCTATGATTATAGATTTCGCCATTTGCGGCCAAAACCAATTTTTTATCTTCACTATATAACGGCTGTGTACCGGAAGCTGGATCAACAATAGCCAAACGCTCATGCGCTAAAATGGCTTTTTCATCAGCATAAATACCACTCCAATCCGGACCACGGTGACGTATTTTCTTAGACATCTCCAATAACTGGGGTCTTAAAACATCTGAACTTTCTTTTAAATCAAATGCACATACAATTCCACACATAACTCTTTGTTTATTTCTAATTTGAAATCAAAAATGCAACTAAACTTTCAATTACAAAACATAAATATACATAATGATTATATATTGAAACATAAAAACAAAATATAACATCAATGCATCACTTTTTATATTTTTTTGCATTAAAAATCAAACGTTCTGTAAGTAGCGTAAAAATTAACGACTTTTTAATAGAATTAAAATTCAATACTAACTAGTTTTAGCGCAAAACAAACACAATTATGAAAAAAGTACTTATTATTGCTTTGATGGCATTTGCCATGACCTTCTCAACCGATGCATTAGCTCAAAAATTTAGCGGATTGGATAAAAGCCCTATGGATATGGCCGCTTACCCAACCGATTACAAAGTATCTGCCAAAACCGCACGTGTTATTTACAGTCGCCCACAATTAAAAGGACGTTCGCTTTCTGAACTTGCTCCTGCTGGAAAAGTATGGCGTACCGGTGCCAATGAGGCTGCAGAAGTTACTTTCTATTCGGATGTTAATTTTGGCGGAAAAGAGATTAAAGCGGGAACCTATTCTATATTTACTATTCCTGGACAAGGAGAATGGACCGTTGTTCTTAACAACAACCTTAACCAATGGGGCGCCTACTCTTACGATGAAGGTGCAGATGTTGCTCGTGTAAGCGTACCGAGTGCAGAAGATTCCAACTCTTTAGAAGAGTTTTCTATTGCCTTTAAAGAAGCTGGAGATAGTTTTGAAATGGTAATGGGATGGGACAAAACAAGAATTTCAGTTCCTATTACAGCTTCTAAAATGTAAAATTTCCTGAAACCTATAATTAGAAAAACCGAAGCTAAAAGCTTCGGTTTTTTTATGTGCTATCCTTTACAAATTATCTTGTTTTTCCGTTTACAAAGGTTTGTTCTGCCATAATTCCAGGAATCTCGGCAACGGGAACCGTCATCATATCTTTATCGTAGATTACAAAATCCGCAAACTTTCCAGATTCTATACTTCCTTTTTCCTCTTCCTCAAAATTAGAATAGGCTGCCCAAATGGTCATCCCACGCAATGCTTCTTCTCGCGTTAGCACATCTTGCGTTTGGAATCCTCCTTCTGGATAACCCTCTACATCTTTTCTAGTCACCGCAGCATAAAAAGTTAGAAACGGACTCACCTGCTCTACCGGGAAATCTGTACCTAAAGCTAGAATTCCTGCTTTATCTAAAAGTTTCTTGTAAGCATAAGCTCCTTTCATACGCTCTTCGCCCAAACGGTCTTCTGCCCAATACATATCACTTGTAGCATGTGTAGGCTGTACGGAAGGTATCACTCCATTTCCAAAATAATCAAAATCCAATGAGTCAATAATCTGTGCGTGCTCTACTCTCCAACGGCGATTTGGTTTGTCTTTCAAAACTTCTTGATATGTTCTAAGCACCACTGCATTTGCAGAATCGCCAATGGCATGTGTATTCATTTGATATTCCGAAATTGCCAAACGCCGCGCCAAATCCTCTATTTCATCTACGGGTGTAACCATGGCACCATAATGACCCCATTTATCCGAATATGGTTTTTTCAATACTGCACCGCGGGAACCGAGAGCCCCATCTCCGTATACTTTTATGGAACGCACATTTAGCCTATCTGTTTTTACGGGTCCTTTATAAATAAAATAATCTACGTCTTCAGGAATATTACTAACCATAGCATACACCCTAATTGAAAGCTCGCCTGTTTGCTGTAAACTATCTATAAGCTCTATAGTTGAGCGGTCTAGACCTGCGTCATCAACCGTAGTTAGACCATTATTCAAACAAATTCTTTCCGCATCTTTCAATGCTTTTACTCTAGCATCCAAGTCTGGCATCGGGATTTTAGAATATACCAAATCCATTGGGTTGTCTACCAGTACTCCGGTAATACCCATTGCACCTTTTACGATTTCTCCTCCCTCTACTTTTGTTCGCCAATCAATACCTGCTAAATCCAATGCAGCCTTATTGACCAACAAAGCATGACCGTCTATACGACTTAAAGCCACAGGGGTATCAGGAAAAATTTTATCCAATTCTTTCCGGGTTGGATATTCTTTAACTTCCCAATCATTTTGATCCCAACCTTCCCCGAGCACAAAATCTTTGGGATTTTCATTTTGAAAAGCCTGAACACGTTCCAGAACCTCTTCAAAACTTTTGGTTCCGACAAGATCAACCACTTGCTGTTTTAGACCTAAACCAAAAAAATGGCAATGGGCATCTATAAGACCTGGCGTAATGGTACGGCCATCTGCGTCCACTAATTGGTCTGAAGTATATTTGTCTCTGATTTCCTCGGTAGTGCCTACCGCTATAAATTTCCCATCTTGAACAGCAAAGGCTTCTGCTTTGGAAAACTCATCATCAACGGTATACACATTGGCGTTTACAATTACCAAGTCTACTTTCTCTTTCAGGTATTCACAACCCGTAAGAATCAACAATAATAAGGGAAGTATTTTTTTCATAGTAAGAAATTTTGGAGGTTTCCAAAAGTACATAAATAATGTACTATTTTCTTACTACTTAGTACTGTAGAAATAAAGTCTTTTCCACATTCTTATAACTACATGATTTTTACTCTTGCTCCTTTTATTTTAAAAGTGCCGTTCACAGAAGTATAAGTGCCCGATAAAACTTCTCCTTTTGCGGTTAATTTTACTTGGAACAGTGTGCCTTCCAACTTTACTTCAAAACTAATTGTATTACCAACCAGACTAACTTTTTTACCAAATATTTCTTTTTCATCCAATTGAACGAATACGTTGTTTTCTCCGTTCTCATAAAAAATGGAAATCGCTCCTAACTTGTATTGTTCGGGTGCATTATCTGCTGAGTACTCCCAACTTCCAAATAGTTCGCTTTCCCGAGGCTCTGCTTCTTTACAATCTTTAAAATCAACGTTACAAACGTTTGCACTTACAGCACTACCGAACGTTAAACAAATCATTAAAGCAGAACATACAGCTAGTGTATTCTTTTTGAAAGTTTTCATTTCTTAAACTTATTAATTCGTACTATTTTCAGGCACATTCTCAATTAAAATGTAACCGTTTATATAAAACGATCATAAGCCACTAATTATTTTGTTGAACGGGATTTAGGTTTGTCGGCCATTTTAACGTAAATAAGTTTTTTACGTCCTTTTGAATCTTCGCGACGGTCTACTTCTATTGACTTTATGGAACTTATAAGCGGAGTCAATTTTTGAAAGCCATAGTTTCTAGAGTCAAAATTAGGTTGTTTTTTTTGTAAAAGACTTCCTACATCCCCCAAAAATGCCCAGCCATCATCATCTGCCACATCATCTATAGTAGAAGCAATCAATCGGATTACCTTTGATGTTATCCTATCTACACTATTTTTGGTTTTTTTGGTGGTTTTTGGACTTACCGAATTATCTTCCTCCTCATCTTCCTTTTTCAGGATTTCTATGTATATAAACTTATCACATGCAACTATGAAAGGATTAGGGGTCTTTTTTTCACCAATCCCAAATACCTGCATACCTGCTTCACGCAAACGTGTGGCCAAACGGGTAAAATCACTATCGCTACTTACCAAGCAGAAACCATTTACCTTACCGGAATACAGAATATCCATGGCATCTATAATCATAGCCGAATCCGTTGCGTTCTTCCCTTGGGTATACCCGTATTGTTGTATTGGGGTAATGGCATTTTCCAAAAGAACATTTTTCCACTTACCAAGACGTGGGTTGGTCCAATCTCCATAAATTCGTTTAATGGTAGGATTACCATATTTGGCAATTTCTTCCATCATTTCCTTTACGTAAGCCGAAGGAATGTTATCACCATCTATAAGCACCGCTAGATTTAAGTCCATCTGTAAAATATTTTCTTTCTTGCAAGTTACGTTGATTCTTCCAAAAATAAGATGTGATTTTAATACAAATAATTACCAAAACGTTCATTCTTTACCTAACCGTATTTTATTAGGTTTGTAGAGGGTTCTTTGTTAAGTTTGGTTTTACAAACTATATACTTCTATGAAAACTCCTGTCCGTAACTACCTAACAACAATCATTTTATTTTTTGCACTTATTTTCTCTGCGAACGCTCAAAACCAAGACTTGGAGTTCTACCAACTAAAGACCTACTTTCTTAAAAACGATAATCAAGAAAAAACGGTAGATAGTTATTTAAAGGATGCATATTTACCTGCCTTAAAGCGAGCTGGAATAGAAAATGTGGGTGTATTTAAAACGATATCAAACGATAATAGTGACAGTCTTAAAATTTATATATTGATTCCGTTTAAATCACTTGAGCAATTTTTGACCTTAGATAGTATGATTGCTCAAGATAAAAGTTATGTCTCCGCTGGTGCCAATTACATTAATGCCAAGCATGACAAAGCGCCCTATGAGCGCATTAGTTCTACATTAATGAAGGCCTTTACCGAAATGCCGGTAATGCAAACATCAAAAGTAAAAGGCCCAAGGAAGAATAGGGTTTACGAACTTAGAAGTTATGAGTCTGCTACCGAAGCTATTTACCAAAATAAGGTAGACATGTTCAATGCAGGAGGTGAAGTTGAACTTTTTGAATCTTTAGGGTTTAATGCTGTTTTTTATGCCGAAGTAATATCTGGTGACCGTATGCCCAACCTTATGTACATGACCACTTTTGAGAATATGGAGTCAAGAGATGCACATTGGGATGCTTTTAGAACCGCCCCAAAATGGCTGAAATTAAAAGTGGAACCCAAATACCAAAACAATGTAAGTAAAGCAGATATTATATTACTATACCCAACTGAATATTCTGATTATTGAAAAGTAAGTATTATGGGGTTGGTTTACTTATTACAAATTCAACCCTTCTATTTTGTTTTCTACCCTCTGATGTAGCATTGTCCGCTATGGGATTGTGACCTCCATGACCTTGCCAAGTGACCCGATTTTTATCTAAACCCAATTCAATAAGGTATTCGGCAACGGCTTTTGCTCGTTTCTTGGACAATGAACTATTATATTTTTCACCGCCAATAGCATCCGTATACCCGTTTATTGAAATTTGTAGCGTTTTATTTTTTAATAGATAAGTGTAGATTTCTACAATTTCTTTCTTAGCCGTTTTTAGTAACAAAGATTTATCAAAAGCAAAATGAACATCTTCAAATACATTGTTTTTATCTAGTTCAAAAGTGCGCTGCTTTTCTCCGGCAGCATACTTCTCTGGTTTGGAGCTATTTTCTCCTGCCTTGGAAACCTCAACCATATCCACATAGTAATAAGCTCCTTGTTTTGCATTGCGCTTGGTCTTAAAAAGACGGGTCCTGGCGTTACTTTTAAAATTACCTATCATTAAATAACGCTCTGAGCCTTTGGCTACAAATTCAGTATGCACCAATATCCAATCCTGTGTATCCGAATAGAAGTTAGAATACCCGATTTCCAAATAGTTATAAACGTTACTTTTCTGCTGATAAAGGTGTTTTTTAGACAACTCCTTTTTTATTGGAATGCTCAACCTATCCTTAGAAAACAGGACACCAAATTCCTTAATGGCAAAGTCCGAACGTTCTGCGAGACTTACATAAAAAGAAACTTTATATTTAACTCCCTCCTTTAAAGGGCGAAGTAATTTGGTTTGAAAATACTCTCTATAATCATCGGGAGCGAACAAATACAGACCTGCATAGCCTTTACCAAAATCTGCTGGTTGAGAACCATTAAAATTTTTAGGTGTACCCATTTCGGTACTACATCCATTAAAATAATCTGTAGACCCTTCAGTTGGTGTTGTCCAACCTTTAACATCCGTACTAAAATTACCCAAATGTTCAGGGCAATTCAAATACGCTTCAAAACTGGGGTTATTGACCAAGTTTTGCGATTGAACAGGATATAAAAAGCACATTCCTATGAATAGAAATGTAATCTTCCCCGTAGAAAATTTAGTCATTATTGAGCGTTTTGGTCGGCTCTAAAATAGAAAAATAAAGGGAATGGTAAATTTTAACCCTTGCCAACAGTACATTTTTACTAAGGATTTACAACTTATAATCGATTAATTTAGAGAATCAATGTAAGCTTGAATCAAGTCTACTCCTTCCGTGTGGAGTTCTGTAATGCCAATAAGCGGCATGGAAGGTCCATAAGCCGGGTCTGTCTCAACCCTTGCTCTAATATCTGCTTTAAACTCCTCTACATTGCTATTAGCATACAAGGTTTCATATCTAAAATCTGGACGAACACCTTCGTTGGAATTATGTAGAGCACCAGGTTGGTGACAATGCGCACAATTCACATCCATATAAGCTTTAGCGCGTTCCGCAAGGGTAAACGAATTATCTAACCAATCTGGAAGCACTTCAATTTCAGCAACGGACGGCGCACCTGAAAGCAAACCTAAATCTATAAAATTCTGAAGTTGATTTTTACCGTTATACACAAAGTTTAAGTTTCGTGCTTTAGGACCAATAGGAATCGTTGTATTGTTCACATTATGACACTGCGTACAATTTACGGTAAATGGGACTTTATAGCCTACAGTATTACTACTGCCTAAGCTATCTATCCAAGTTACCTGAACCGTTGGTGCGTCATTACTCAAATTAGCTTCGGTTTGGGCTTCGTTCCAAAGGTAATTGCCCATACTCCACGCACCATTGGTTTTAATCATCACTCGGGTTTCTATTAATTTTGTGCCAAGAGATTCATCTCTTTCGTCATTATAATAAAAGAACGTTTTTGTGATTACCGTGTTATCGGGAAACTCAAGAAGCCCCTCTCCGTTATAGGTCATCTGTGTACCTTCAGGAAGCGAAATCGTTCTGAATTTCTGAGCATAATCACTATACAAAGGTGTAGTTAAACTATACTCATAAGAAGTAGTATTGGGAACCAAGTTTCCAGGATTTCCCCTGAATATTTTTAAGTCGGATAATTTTGGCAGAAACTCGGCCACTGCATAAACTGTATCATCTTTAAACGGATTGCTGCCTGCCGCAACCTCATCGCCATTGCTGACGCCATCTGCATCACAATCGGCATTTTTCCAAACATTGTTTTCAGCATTATACCCTGTATAATTTTCATCTTGCACAGGATCACACGGATTGTCTATATCGGTTCCATCTGCCTCTTCTTGAAAATCAGGAATACCATCCCCATCAGAATCTTTAGTTTCGTTTACGTACGGGTCCGTTGCATTGGCAAGTTCTTCTGAATTGGTAACACCATCCGTATCACAATCTGCACCTAGCCAAATTGCATTTTCCGCATCGTATCCCGTATAACCCGAATTTGGTTTAGGGTCACAAGGGTTAGTTTTACTTGTACCGTCTAAAACCTCTTTAGAATCAAAAATACCATCACCATCCGTATCTACCTCTACAACCATAGGTGTTTCCGAATCATCCGAACCACATGCAGCAAATAGAACCATTGATGCCATAAAGAGGGTACCTACGATTTTTTTTCCTGAAGGGAGCATAAAACTTATATGACTTACCCTAGGTTTTTTATTCTTTTGAAGCATGATATATTTTCTTTATAGCAATAGAAACAAAAATAAGTATTCTACCACAAACCCTACCACTGTATAGACAAGACCATATAAAAATCGGACGAATACACACTACATAAATTCACAAAGAATCTATAGATCGAATTTATAGGTTAAACCACCCATAACTTGCAGACCCTGAACAGGGTAGTTAGACCAGCGCTGATAATTATTATTTGCAATATTAGCCACTTTCACAAAGAAAGAAAGTTGATCGTTCCAACGGTATCCTACATGAAAATTGGCATCAAAATAACCGTCTAGGGTTATGCGAGTCACAAAAAAATCGGCAGGATTTCCGCTGGCATCAGCAATAGTCGCTATATCATCTCTTTCACCTACATAAAACAGGTTTGCACCTGTATACCATTTTTCCCCTATTTGATAATCCATAAATAAAGAACTTGTTAGATTTGGCAAGTTCCATGCAGAGTTATCAGTTTCTGTATTATAGTTGAAATATTCAACATTTACCCCAAGGCTAAAGTTACGGTTCACATCTACATTCAATTCACCAAAAGCGCCAATTGTTTTTAAATCGTCATAGAACACTTCAAAAGAATTCCCATAATAATATCCCTTCTCATCCGTCCTTGCATCATTTCTAGGATTGAGTTTATAAAGGGCTTTTCTATTTTCCGTAGTATAACTCACTTTTGCGTTATAGCTTAAGTTGGGCAAGATCTGTCCCTTTAAACCAATATAGGCATCATATTGCTTATCCGTTGGAACAATAGTTAAGGTTGGCGACACATAAGGGTTCTCATTTACAAAACCATAGTAAGAGTTCTGGACTAAATCCCCCTCTACTCCAGCATAAACTATAGCCATATCATCTAGTAACCTATAAGATGCGGTAACATCAGGATAGATATAGAAATTACTATCACTATTTTCCGAATCAAGGCCATACACTAAATTTACTCCCAAATTAAGGGACAAATTATCTCTGTTCAGTGCAAGGCTAGGATTAATTCCTACTTGTAAATTACTATAATTAATCTCTGGTGTATTTGTTGGATTATTAAGGCTAGAGTTTTTAAAACTACCGTTTACATAATCTACGTTTGCTTTTACGTTCAAATTTTCGTTGGCTATAGGGAACGAAAAACCTGTTTTAAAAACAGCTCTGTTTTCACCTGACTTAACTGCATCCCAGAATCTTCTATACTCCAATTTCGCATTTTCAAAATACGAACCTTTCATATTTATATGACCTGAAGCCTCTGCCATGTAATAATTCTGGCGCTCATCAATACCATCTACCTCTTCCTCCGTAAAAGTAGCATCGGGAATACCGTACCAATTGTACAGTTGGTGCTGCGCACCCACATCTACTCCCCAATCAAAATCACTATCTCGTTTTGTATAGCTGGCATCAAATTTTGAGTTGGAATAAATATTGTCCAGAGCAACCCCATCTATATCACCACGAGAGGAGTTGTGCTCCAACCCCAAGGTATACCCAGATTCGCGATCAATAGTTCTACTGGTATAGAACTTACCCATTAAGTTAGCAGGGTTACCTATTCCCGCCGAAGCATATGAGTTGTAGAGAACTGGTGGTGGCGTTTTCTTTACGCTAGAAGCCTTACCCTTTGCAGGTGTAAAGGTTGATGCTACAGGCACAGAAAAAATACTGTAGTTTATCTTTTTCTTTTGCAAAACAATAGAATCGTTGAGATTTGGCATTGTTTTGATTTTAAAAGCATCGTTGATAGTTGGTGTATACGCTTTGGTAACCGTTACGGTTTCCGTACCTATATCATCTTTTTCTTCGTCTTCTTGCGCTACAGCTAACTGAAATATTCCAGTAAGAAAAATAAGTGTAAGCTTTATATGTTTGTGCATTCTGTGTTCTTTTTTGAATTTACACTTAAAGCGAAGTCAGTTCTGAAAGACCTCGATTAAATTCAATTTTTCAATCTTGTTAAACTATATTTTTTAGTCGGTTCTTACAGATGAATTACTCTGCGCTTCTTTGGCCTTTATAATTGACAATTCTCCTTTGGCCTCAGACACAATATCATCATACTGACTAAAATTACTTATCACACTATCTAAAATATAAGTAGCTTGATACGCATCTCCCAAAGCATAGAAGTTCTTGGCCATTATAATCAGACCCTTTCCTCCCCATTCTTTATATCCTGAATAGTCTTTTGCCAATTTCTGCACGGCAATATTAGAATTCTCGTAGTCTTGAGATTTACTTTTAAAGTAGGCATCATAATACAATGCTTCGGCAGCTGTTGCTCCAGATGCTATTTTTAAAACATCTGCATAGGCGCTTTCTGCTTTTGCCTCATCACCGGTTGCAATGGCGGAACGTGCTATCATTATCTGCGCATCACTTTTAATACGGTTATCTATTATTGGGGTAGCCAATACTTTTTCGGCGTAAGCCAAAGTCTGCCCGTAATCCTTTTGCTCATAATAGCCTTTCATTAAATTAGACTGAGCAAAAGTTCTGTTCTGCTGAATATCCGCTTGATTTTCTAAACGTTTTAAATAAGGTAAAGCCGATGTGTAATCTTGCTTACCAATGTATATCTCACAAACTCTAGTTAACGCCTGTTCTGCATATTCGCTTCCCATTTTATCAGCAACGAACTTATAATTAGGCAAAGCCTGTTGCTTTTTACCTTTGGCAAAATAAAGTTGTGCTAAGTTAAAGTTGGCCTTAACCGCGTTTAATCCGCTTGGGAATTGTTTGATGTAATTTTCATACCCTTTAATAGCAGCATCTTTATTGCCTTCCATATTCTGCTTATCGGCAGATTCAAAAGTGGCATTATCCAGCTCACTATCGGTAACCTCAACAAAATCTAGTTTCTGAACCCACTCTGCATACTCGTCAACTCTACCTAAATCAACATAAATCAATTTTGCCGTAGACACCGCTTGGATTGCCTCTTGCGTATTCGGAAAATTATGAACAACCGCTTTAAACTCCGTCAAAGCTTGCTCGTTTCTATTGGCATTGTAATGCACCAAGCCTTGGCGCATCATTGCCTGTGGCACTAACGAACTAGCCCCGTATTCCGTGATCATACGTTGGTACGTCTGTAGTCCTTGTTGTTCTTGGCCAGCAGCGATTAAAGTGTTTGCCAATTCAAAAAGAGCATCGTCCTTTAAAGTAGACTTCGGATAAGCGGAAACAAAGGTTGTTAACTCTTCGATTTTTGTATCTCGTCTATCTACAAAACCATAACTAATTGCTTTTTGATATGCCGCATAATCTTTTTCTGTTCCAGTAAGAGAAAGTGCTTTGTTGTACGTCTCTATAGCCGGCCAGTATTTACTGGTCACAAAATAACTATCGCCCAAACGAAGGTAACCGTCATACAATTTCTGTGTATCGGTAGAACCTGCAGTCGTAAAATTGTTAAAATACGAAATAGCATTACTATAGTCTTTCAACTTAAAATACGTGTAAGCCAAATTGTAATCCAACTCTTTATATTCTTCAGTAGATTTTGCTGATGGATTTTGCTGAAACTGAATATAATCAACCAAGGCATCTCCAAAATTGTTAAGCGCATACTCCGCTTCTGCCTTCCAATAATTGGCTTTGGCCTTGAATGTACCGTCTTCTGCACTTCCTAGAGATTTGCCTAAATTTTCTGCGGCAGCTGCATATTCACCATTCATGAATAGTTCAATACCGCGGTAATATGCCACTTTTTGATACGTTGCCTTACTTGCGTAGTTTTTATTCTTCTCAAGCAACTCCATAGCTCCTGCAAAATTCTTAGAGGTAATGTATGAATCTACCAACAACTCTTGCATCTCCTCTTTGTTGGCGCTATCAGGATATTTCGCTAAATAATCAGTTATCACCTGAGGAACGGGCTCGTAAGCGTTACCTACTTCATAACTTAAACGCGCATAATTCAAATACGCATCTTTTTGAATTTCCCGAGAAAAATCCATTTGAGAAGCATTACGGAAAGCATTAAGTGCTTCCTGCTTTTTATCAAGCTTCAAATAACACTCTGCCAAATGGTAATATGCATTTTGCGAAACGCTGTTGGTTCCTCCAATTATCTTATTAAACTGCTGTACGGCATTGGCATAATCGCCTTGCTTGTAATACGAATAACCTAAGAGATAATAATCCGTATTGCTCCATTTCCCTTTCTTACCCTGATAATCTTCTAGGTAAGGAATAGCATTGGAATACTCTTTTAAGTTGAAATAGCTCTCACCAATTATTTTACTGAGTTCGGATTTTTCTTTGCGGTCACCTTTAGCCATTTGTTTCTTGGCCAAAGCTATTGCTTGATCGAATTTGCCAAGTTTAAAGTTCATATCGGCCTGATAGTAATCCATCTTCTCCTGAAGAATTTCTGGATCTTTTATCTGATCAAACCGTTGGTTGGCCGTATCATAATCATCTTGTTGATAGGCTATATACCCCATGTAATATTTAGCCTGCGAACCGTAAACATCTGAATTCTCTACTTTCTGAAGGTAGGTTTCGGCTTCTTTTTGATTCCCTGAAGAATACAAAGAGTATCCATAATTAAAATTAAACTTATCCATCTCTTTCCTAGATAGTGCACTTTGATCAACTTTATTGTACCATTTTAAGGCATATGGATATTTTCCCGTTTCAAAATAATATTCGGCCACATCTACATAAGCAGAATTCCTTTTTGTAGAAGTTGGGTACTTGGCTACAAAATCCTCCATTAATCTATCAGCGCCAAGTTGATTCAAACGTACCGCCGCATTAGCTTCATAGTATGCACTATTAGCTTTGGTCTCTAGATTATCCGTATTATCCTTGACCTTTGCGAAAATGGACTGTGCCGCTTGGTACTGCTCATTGTTATAGAGCGCCAGGGCATCTTGATATTGCTTTTGATCATGGGTATATATTTTGGTTTCTTGAGCGATTCCCATTGAAACCATCCCTAGAAAAACAGGGATAAGCGCGGTGATTTTTTTTAGCATAGTGTTCTAACTAGAAATATGTATTACCGTTAATTAATTTTAATAACGTTGAATATTGCATCTAAGTATATGGTCATAGATGTTTTCATTGTTATAATTCCATACCACAGACAATACTAAAAAAAGCGAAAAGATTTTGCCAATGCCTGCTGTACGTTAGTTTTTAACTTATTACTTTTATATTCAAATTACGATTCAAAGTTCGAGATTTGGGAATCAGTATATAGAACTACACCCTACCTTTAACGATTGATTAACAATTTAAACGTATAACCCTGTACCCTTAAAGATGTCAGAAACGATTTTAGAGTTAAAGGATGCGGCTATTTTTCAGAAAGATAGTCTTGTTTTGAACGAGGTAACACTAGATGTGCGAAAAGGCGAATTCGTTTATTTGATAGGAAAAACAGGAAGCGGAAAAAGTAGTTTCATGAAAACGCTATACGGAGACCTTCCTTTAAAACAAGGTACGGGCAGCATCGTAGATTTTGATCTTACCAAATTGCGAGAAAAAGATATTCCTTTTCTACGTCGTAAAATCGGAATTGTTTTTCAAGATTTTAAGTTGTTGCCGGATCGCACGATTAATAAAAACCTCTATTTTGTCCTTAAAGCTACAGGCTGGAAAGACAGTCACAAAATGAATCAAAAAATAGAGGATGTTCTTGATAAAGTGGGCATGAAAACCAAAGGGTTCAAATTTCCGCATCAGCTTTCCGGTGGCGAACAACAGCGCGTTGCCATTGCAAGGGCATTGCTTAACGATCCTGAACTTATCTTAGCCGATGAGCCCACCGGAAACCTAGATCCGCAAACCAGCGTAGAGGTTATGAAAGTTTTACAGGAAATACATAAATCAGGTCGTTCTATTTTAATGGCGACACATGATTATGCTTTGATTTTGAAATACCCTTCAAAAACACTCAAATGCGACGGTAACAAAATCTTTGAAGTCGTACAGCGAGCTGTGTAGCCATTTGTACCAAATACACATAAAACAACCTTATCCCTACATAAGGTTAATATTTAAGCAGGTTCTTTTTCATAACTTTAGGGCATACCGCAACAAAGATTGTGGTGACTTCATAAATTCTTAAATTCGAGACATTATGCCCCATATCAATTTTGCCTGGTGGAATCTTCAAAACTTTTTTGATACTGACGATGACCCTATCTCCAATGATTTTAGTTTTACACCAGAAGCAGGTTGGACGGATGAAGTCTTCAATATAAAAAAGGCCAATCTAGCGCAAGGTCTAAACCTCATTTGGCCCAACGAACAAATTGATTTGTTGACTGTTTGCGAAATTGAAAAAGACACGCTTTTACAAGATTTATTGAACGAAGCAGGAATGAACCACCTAAACGTGGTTTTTGATGCTTCCGGCACGAGCGATCTTCGAGGAATTGATGTAGCCATGGCCTATAACCCGGCCAAACTTACCGTGGTTTCGCGAACTTCACACCTTGTTCATTTAAGATATAGGACCCGAGATATTTTTGAAGTCGTTTTTAAGATTAATGCTACAGGCGAAGAATTTGTAGTCATTGCATCACACTGGCCATCTAGAAGCAGAGGGCAATATCATTCGGAACCCTTGCGAATTGCCGTTGCTGAACATATTGCTTTTTTAGTGGAAGCCCACACCAAAGTAGACTCCACCACATATGAGACTCTTCAAGCAACTAATGACCTTGCTACTATTCAAAAAAAATGGGAAAGCAAAGTTTTAGTTGTCGGCGATTTTAATGATGAGCCTTTTGACCGTAGTATTATTCAACATTTAAAAGCTTCGCGAGATTTAGACAAGGTAAAAGGTGGCACCAATGATTTTGACAAATTCGTGCACACCTATAAATATAGGGCAAGAGAGACTTTTCTTTACAACTTGAGCACCTCTATCATGAATAAATCTGCTTCCGGTAATACAGGTACCTATTTTTTAAGCGGATTATTTGATGGCACCGTTTTTACCAATCGGTACCAAATGTTAGATCAATTAGTAGTATCCCGTGGATTCTTGTCCGGCAACGGCATAACTGCGGAAATAGACACTTTTGATATCATTGACGACAACATATTGGCAACTTCTAGCGGAAGACCCAGATCATTCAAATACAAATCTTCTAAACCAAATTTTGTAGCCAATGGCTATTCCGACCACTTACCCTTAAAGTTGAAGTTAAATTATTGATATACGGCCTAAAAAATGATGCCCATACTATAGAACCGTTGTTTTAAACTGCAATTAATATTTACCGCCTTAGCAGCTCAAAACCGATATCGTAATCTTTAAAACATACATATAGACCAGAATGAGTACTACCATAAGGGTATTATCAAAAAAAGGTAAAATATCGCACAAGAGAACCCAAGAATTTATACCGCTATTAAATAAGGGCTATACCCATCTTTTCACAGTTACCGAATAAAATGTGTACATGCCCGTATCCTTCGATTACTCTAAAAAGTTTTTGTTACTTTGCTGTCATAAATTTTAAAATCAAATAATGGAAGTTTTAGGTATAGATGTAGGTGGTTCTGGTATTAAAGGTGCGCTTGTAAATATCGAAACCGGAGAATTGGTAACCGAGCGATATCGCATACCTACACCAACATCTCGCAAGCCAAAAGAAATGGCTAATGTAATTGCGCAAATCGTAAAACATTTTGATTATAAAGGAAAGGTAGGTGTTGGATTTCCTACTGTTATAAAAAGAGGAGTTTGTAAATCTCCTGGTAATCTTCATAAAAGTTGGCTGAACACCAATGTAGAGGAACTTTTTAGCAAAAAGACCGGGCTTGATGTAACTGTAGTGAATGATGCCGATATTGCAGGCTATGCTTCCATGAACTACGGCACAGGCAAAGATATGGAGGGTCTTGTTGTAATGCTTACCATAGGTACCGGACTTGGTAGTGGCGCTTTTCTAGACGGAAAATTGATTCCTAATTTTGAACTCGGTCAAATTCCATACAAAAAATACAAAAAAATAGAACTTTATGCAGCAGGTTCTGCTAAAGATCGTGAAGGGCTATCCTATAAAAAATGGGGCAAGCGCTTTAATAAATTCTTAAAATTAGTAGAGTTGATTGTTTCTCCGGATACTATTTTAATAGGCGGTGGAGCATCTAAGGATTTTGATGAGTTTAAAGATTGTATTACTATTGAAACTCCGGTAATTCCTGCGGGATTAAAAAACCACGCCGGTATCGTAGGGGCAGCTGCTGCAGCCTTCCACAACATATCATACCACTAAAGAACAATAAGATATTAAATGAAAAAAGAGCCTTAATCAAGGCTCTTTTTTTGGTCTTATTTTATAGTTGCATTTTCTGGAGGCGAAAAGAAATCATCATCTATATCCTTTACAAAGTGAATATCCGAGATATCTATCTGAGTAATGTATTCACCCTGCTTCCCTTCTTTAGTAGTCCAATGGGTTTTTAATTCTTTTGGCAGCAATACTCCGCTCACGTCTATCAACTCACCCACCTCCATGAACTTCTCAGGATTGTGACCTCCTTCTTTAAAGTATTCAGGATAGGAAACTATGTATCTCGTAGCGGTCAACAGATGTGACTCTTTATCAAACTGAAGAATATAATAATCATCCGGAGCATCACCGGTACCTGCAGCGAAAGTAACTTTTACCACATCATTGGCTTTATCTTTATAGGTTGCTTCTGTCAACAATTCCAGCTCTACTCCTTCACCGTCCAATATAAACGGATGGCCCATTAGATACAGTGGCGTTAAAGCCCAAAATTTGGTATCATATGCAAAAGCGGAGGAATCCTTAGCCTTTACCCAAGCCGTTTCTCCATCCCAACCAAATGTAGCCGTACTATCCGTAACACTGGTGTGAACGGCCTTATTACGCCATGCATCTACCACTTCATAACTATCGCGTACTGTACTCCCATCTAAAGGCACGTATTTGAAACGAAAAGACAACGCCCCGTTACCGTACCAGTTTTTTAGTCCACCATGAGCTTCCATTGCCTCCCAAACAATTTTACCGGCATCAGTTGCCTGTAGTCTGCTTTTGGCCTTCGCTACGCGATTATTTACCCAAGATTCAGGAATCACATAACTATCGGTTGCTTCTTGTGAGGTAGTATCCACCACTTCCTTCTTCGCTTTAGGTTGTTCGCTACAAGAGGACATCAAAATAACAGAAGACATTAATAGACCAGATATAAATAATTTCATAGGTTTCAATTTAGGTTTTAAAAACAAGGTAGTCGGGCCGTACACTTTAACCTTTCAATAGATATCAAAAAAAAACCTGAACAATGTTCAGGTTTTTCAATTTATGCAATTTTATTTCTCTTTCTGTCTACTTCTGTTAAGTAGATTTTCCTAAGCCGTAGATGGTTTGGAGTAACTTCTACATATTCATCTTTCTGAATATATTCCAACGCTTCCTCTAACGAAAATTTAATAGCTGGAACAATCTTAGCTTTATCATCCGCACCTGAAGAACGAACGTTAGAAAGTTTTTTAGTTTTAGTAATGTTAACCGTCATGTCATCTCCACGAGAGTTTTCACCAATTACCTGACCTTCGTAAATATCTTCACCTGGATCAACAAAAAACTTACCTCTATCCTGTAATTTATCAATTGAATAAGGAATTGCCTTTCCTGTTTCCATAGAAACCAAAGAACCATTTTGTCTTTGTGGAATATCACCTTTCATTGGTTGGTATTCCAAGAAACGGTGTGCCATAATAGCCTCACCTGCTGTAGCAGTCAACAATTGGTTACGAAGACCAATGATACCTCTTGATGGAATCAAGAACTCACAGATCATACGTTCACCTTTTGCCTCCATACTGGTCATCTCACCTTTTCTAATGGAAACCATTTCTACGGCTTTTCCAGAAACCGATTCCGGTAAATCGATAGTTAATGATTCTACCGGCTCACATTTTACACCGTCTATTTCTTTTATGATTACCTGTGGCTGACCAATTTGAAGCTCGTAACCTTCGCGACGCATTGTTTCGATCAATACAGAAAGGTGTAATACTCCACGACCAAAAACCAAAAACTTATCCGCACTATCCGTTTCGCTTACACGCAACGCCAGGTTTTTTTCAAGTTCTTTTTGAAGTCTTTCATTAATATGTCTAGACGTAACGAATTTACCATCTTTACCAAAAAACGGGCTATCATTAATAGTGAACAACATACTCATAGTAGGCTCATCTATAGCAATAGTCTTTAAACCTTCCGGGTTTTCAATATCAGCAACCGTATCACCAATTTCAAAACCTTCAATACCTGTAATAGCACAAATATCTCCTGTAGCAACTTCTTGCACTTTAAGTCTTCCCAGACCCTCAAACGTAAAAAGCTCTTTAATTTTAGATTTTACGATAGACCCATCTCTTTTTACCAAAGAAATCTGTTGTCCTTCTTTCAAACTACCTCTTTGCAGTCTACCAATTGCGATACGACCTGTAAAAGAAGAGAAATCCAAAGATGTAATCAACATTTGAGTATTACCTTCTTTTGGTTCAAAAGTGGGTATATGCTCAATCACCATATCTAATAACGGCTCTATATTTTCAGTTTCGTCTTTCCAATCTTCACTCATCCAGTTGTTCTTTGCAGAACCGTACACTGTTGGAAAGTCTAGTTGCCATTCTTCAGCACCTAACTCGAACATTAAATCAAAAACCTTCTCATGAACTTCCTCAGGAGTACAGTTTTCTTTATCAACTTTATTGATAACCACACATGGTTTTAAACCTAAATCTATCGCTTTTTGGAGTACAAAACGCGTTTGTGGCATTGGGCCTTCAAAAGCATCTACCAACAACAAAACGCCATCGGCCATGTTCAATACACGCTCTACTTCACCACCAAAATCGGCGTGACCAGGAGTATCAATAATATTGATCTTGGTATCCTTATAAACAACAGAAACGTTTTTAGAGGTAATGGTTATACCACGTTCACGTTCCAAATCGTTATTATCTAAAATTAAATCTCCTGTATTTTGATTCTCACGAAACAATTGACAGTGATACATAATTTTATCTACCAAGGTGGTTTTACCGTGGTCTACGTGCGCGATGATCGCGATGTTCTTTGTTGTTGTTGACATATGTAATTATTTAAATAGCAATCAGCCGCTATTTTAAGCGTGCAAAGATACTGCTATTTTTGGCTCAGTAACACAATCTTATGTTATTTTTATGTTGTTGATTTATAGCAAGTTCGCCATAATTGCTGTCATCTACTTTTAGTTGCGTCCTATTTAGCACACAAACCATTGGTAAAATGGTAATTATATTTGATTAACGGCGCTTCCCCAACACCCAGCCAACTCGTGCACCTAAGAACAAACCTAAGTTATCTTCGGATTTGGTTTGAAAGTATCCCAATCCACCCTCTAAACGATAGAAAAAACCACGTTTATAGACACGCTGCAATCCGTAGACCGGACCAACTCCAAAAACACTATTGGCCAATTCCAAATCTCCAAAAATTGGATTTTCATCTTGATAAACCATTAGCATGGCTATATAGTTGCCTGAATTGCCCGAGATGTTTTTCCCTTTATCCAATCTTCTTTCCATATTATAATAATAGCGGAATTGTCCCCTTAAAGTTGGAAATATACCGAAATCCGTTTCGCAACCACTACAGCCTCTTAAACCAAAACCAGCAACAAGCTCTATCGTAGCCGTTGTATTCTGACCCAGTCCTTTTTCATATAAAATAGCAGGTACCGGCAAGCCTAATTGCACTTGATGTTCTTCTACATTTTTTTTGGTCTGTGCGTTTACAATAAAAGTGAAGGCGAAAAAAGCAAGGAGAATAGTAAAGTTTTTCATAAGTAAGATAGTTCTGGTATCTGTTAGACTTCACTAATTATCAAATATTAAGCCAAGAACATATTTTCTTAATTATTTTGTAAGAAAAAAAACTTAATGTAGTCTCGAGAAGAAAAAAAAATCACTTACCAACGCACCATCGTTTTTCGCTAATAATCCATCCGATACTTAAATTGAATACGGGATAGACCCCACCTTCAAACTGTCCTGCGTAGTAAGCCCCACCAACATCAACAGAAAAATTGAAACCTGAATCATAACTGCGCTGTAAGCCAGTTACCAATCCCCCATAACCAAAAGCACCTTTAACCTCTTTGCCTACAATTGTTCTAGTCCCAGGAAAAAATACAGCAACCGCAGGTGCTACATAATTTGCCGAGTTACCATAAATTTGTCTTCTATTTTGTTGACGTTTTTCAAAGTTATAGTAGTACCGATACTGACCTGCGACGGCAGGAAAAAAACCTAATTCTTCGTAAACATCAGACCGTAACGGGTCTAAACCCACTTGCATTCCTGCCTTAACATCAAAGGTAGTATTAGTGCCAAGTGCCATTTCATACTCAAAACCAGGATTCAAGAGGTTGATTTTCATTTGGCGTAATTCACAATTTTTACCGAACTGAGCATTGACATGGCTCACAAGCAGTATCAGCAAAAACAAGGGTAAGCTTTGTTTAAAATACATTTAGATTTGGGTTTTCTACAATCTTATTCAAATACAACCGTAAGCTGCTTAAAATAGTATCTTTGTTCAAAATATTCGACGAATGGACTTATCCTTAATACCTCAAATAAAACATACAGATAGCAACAACTTTTTTCTACTTTCAGGTCCTTGCGCTATCGAAGGCGAAGATATGGCGATGCGTATTGCAGAGCATATTGTTACGATTACCAGCGATTTAAAAATACCTTACGTATTTAAGGGTAGTTTTAAAAAAGCAAATAGAAGCAGACTGGATTCTTTTACTGGTATTGGGGACGAAAAGGCATTAAAAATATTACGGAAAGTTTCTGAGACCTTTAAGGTACCCACTGTAACCGATATTCATACGGAACAAGATGCTGTTATGGCTGCAGAATATGTAGATGTATTACAAATCCCAGCTTTTTTGGCGCGTCAAACAGATTTAGTGGTTGCAGCTGCAGAAACAGGAAAAACCGTAAATATCAAAAAAGGACAGTTCATGAGTCCAGAAAGCATGAAACATGCGGTTAATAAAGTTACGGAAACAGGTAACCAACAAGCTATGATTACGGATCGTGGTACCATGTTCGGCTACCAAGATATGGTAGTTGACTTTAGAGGTGTGCCTACCATGAAACAATTTGCCCCTGTTGTTTTAGATGTAACCCACTCCCTACAACAGCCCAACCAATCTTCGGGTGTTACAGGCGGTAGGCCTTCATTAATCGGAACAATGGCACGAGCAGGAATGGCTTCCGGTGTTGACGGTCTTTTTATAGAAACTCATTTTGATTGTGCCAATGCAAAAAGTGATGGCGCCAATATGCTTGACTTAGGGTTGATGAAAAAATTATTGACCGATTTAACAGCTATTAGAAAAACAATGAACGAGCTTCAATAACCATAGTCCGCGTTTCTTAGCAAGAACTTTTCTTCATATGTCAAAAATTGGCAATATTCAAAGCGAAAAAAGGTTATAGATTATAGCTAAATCATCTTTATGCCTATTCAATCCATTTTTCTTCTACTTTTTCTATTTTCTGTTTCCAATATTCAATCCCAGCAACCGGATACTTTTGGCAAAGTCACTCCCGAAGAAATAGCAATGACCGTTTATTCCAAGGATTCAACAGCAAACGCTGTGGTTCTATACGAGCGGGGAGACAACTATTTTGAAGTCATAAACCGATATATAAGGGTGGTCAAAGAATACCATGTAAAAATTAAAATCTTAAATGAGAAGGGATATGACCATGCTAGTATTTCCATTCCACTGCGCAGGAGTGAAAAATCATCGGAAAAACTAAAAGAACTTAAAGCTGTCACCCACAATGGTAAAAACAAGACTGTAGTTCTTTCTAGTCAGATGTACACGAAAGATGTCCACAAGTTTCAAACCGAACGCACCTTTACATTTCCAAATCTCAAAAAGGGAAGTATTTTAGAATATAAGTACAAAATAATATCTCCTTACTTCTATCATTTTAAAGGTTGGAGTTTTCAATCGGACATTCCTAAGATATATAGCGAATTCAACGCGAAAATTCCTGGAAATTATATTTATAATCGTGCAATGACTGGAAGTTTAGTTTTAGATATAAACGATGCGACGGTCAAAAAAAACTGTTTCCACGTTGACGGATACCCCCAAAGTGCAGACTGTGAAATCTTAAAATATGCAATGAGAGATATTCCAGCATTTAAAGTGGCTGAAGAATATATGCTGGCACCATCAAACTATATATCTAGAGTTGATTTTGAACTTTCAAAATATAGAAGATTCGATGGTGTAACTGACAAATACACAAATAGCTGGGAAGACGTTGACAAAGAATTCAGAGCAGACAAAAACATTGGAAAGCAACTTACAAAAAAAGGATTTTTTGAGAATCATGTACCAGAATCTTTATTTGCGGAAAAAGATGAGCTCATACGTGCAAAGAGCATTTACGCATTTGTTCAAAGCCATTACACTTGGACAGAAAAATATGGTATTTACGGAAAAGCACGAGTAAAGGAAGCATTTGACCAAGGTAAAGGAAACGTTTCCGAAATAAACATGTCCTTGATCAATCTTTTAAATGCCGCTGGATTAAAAGCTAATTTGATGTTATTATCTACTCGTAAAATGGGGCTTCCAAAAAAAACGCATCCCGTTATGAGCGATTTTAACTATTCTATTGCTAAACTTGACATTAATGGTCAGACGTATTTATTAGATGCCACGGACAAATATATTGCTTTTGGTACGCTGCCTTTCAGAGCTCTTAACTATTATGGGCGTGTTATGGACTTTAAGAACGATAGTTATTGGTACGATATTAAGGCTGATGATTCTTCTTTGCATCAAATACGTATGCAACTTTCTTTTGATGTAGAAGAAAACAAAGCCTTTGGGAAATTAGATATCATAAATCAGGGTTATAATGCCTTTTATATAAATGAAAAAATAGACAATCAAAATAAAGATACTTATCTAGAAAGCTTTGAAGAAGATATAGAAAGTGACTTCTCTATATTATCCTATGAAAGAAAACCAGAGCTACAAGATGATAAAAACACATCTGAACGATTTGAGTTTGAGATAGAAAATACCCTAAATGGAGATATGGTTTACTTTAATCCATTTCTTATTCGATTTTTTGAAGAAAATCCATTTACCCTTGAAAAACGCACTTACCCTGTAGATTTTGGTTATCCTAGAAAATACAAATACCAAATGGCAATTGAAGTTCCTGAAGGTTATATTGTCAAGGAAATACCTAAATCTATAAATGTAAAAACGGGTGAAGAAAGTATCGTGATGAAATTTCAGGGTCAAGCTTCACAGAAAAATATTATTATAACCTTTATTTTAGATTTAAACACTCCGCACATTCCTGCTGATGATTATGACAACCTTAAGGAAGTCTTTAGACATGTTACGGATATACAGAACAATTCTCTAATTATATTTGAAAAAATATAACACTCCATTTAATTTTCACTTATAAAACTTTTTATCCCTAACCGCATACGCTTCTTTGAGAACACCAATAAGAATAGAATCATCTATAGTCTCCAAGGAGTTATACCGAAGAGATTTAATCGCCTTACGGCCTTCTGTAACCAAGTGTTCTTGATGCACTTTTAAGTGTGCCCCTTTCCAAAACCCAAGATCTATATAATCCTTACTTTGGTTCAAATAACAAAAGGGTGTTCCATTGATATAATAGAAGGGAATTCTATATTTGAACTTTAAATCAACTTGTGGCACGGTTCGTTCGATCACAGATTGCAAATGCAGCAAAATACTTTTTAAAGGCTCGGGCTTATCTAGTATGTAAATTTCTGCAGGGTTCACGGGCTAAAATAAATTTTAATAACAACAAATATAACCATCACCCGTTGTACTTTGTATACTAAATTTCAATTTTTGCAATGATTATCAGCGCTTTAAAAAACAACTTATTTCATAAAAGGTTACTATTGCTCACTGCATTAGGCACAGTTCTTTTAGCATTACGGGTATATGTAACCCAATCTATAGATTTTACTTTTTTACTATGGAATTTGTTTTTAGCGCTTATTCCGCTTTTTCTATCCAAACAGTTCTTGTTTAATGTGCAAGTGGGAAAATCACGGTCATTACGCATTGTCATTCTTTTGTTATGGGTTCTATTTCTTCCCAACAGTCCATATATTATAACAGATTTTGTACATCTAGATGGCAATCGTCCTACTTTTTGGTTAGACCTTTTACTATTTTTTGTTTTTTCGCTAAACGGACTCATCTTAGGTGTACTTTCTATGATGGATGTCTTTAGCTATCTTAGAAAACGAAACCATCCCGTCTTGGCCAATGGCATATTACTGTTCGTAAGTTTGTTAAGTGGTTATGGCGTTTTTCTAGGCAGATTCTTACGCTTCAATTCTTGGGACATTATCACCAAACCTCTAGTACTAGCTGAAAGCCTCTTGAATTCATTATTTTTAGTAGACGCCTGGATGTGGATTTTTGGTTTTGGCAGTTTTATCTGGGTATCGTTCTGGGCCCTAAAACCTTTCTTACGTGGTCACGGCACCATGTCTTTAAATGACAGAAAGGCTTAAATTCTTATACACTTTAGAGCTTAATCCTTTATAGATTAATTTAAGCAATATGTATTAATTTCTATACCTCAAAACAGAATTGAAATTAACTGAGATATAGTTATGTCTAATAATTTGCAAAAGCCATTTCCATCTTACGATCAAAAATTGGTTTAATCTTTTTCAGGTATTGCAATGGTGTATCATCTGAAAGAGTTACTCTTTTAGATGTAAGATCAACATCAAAATGAAAGCACGAAAAATCAGAACAGCATTCCATATCAAAATTTGCAATCAAGAACTTAATGATTTTTGGACGGAACTCATATTCAAGTTCAATACACAGGCGATGTAGTCTTTCATCTATTTCACGCCCGGCAATCCAATTAAATGTCATAGTTCTCATTTTAAAAAGCTTGGCAATATAATAAATATTAACATTTACTTAATAGAAAAGGAACCTTTTTTTAACCTTATCTTAAAGCTGCACATAATCAGTTAAATACCTATATCTATGAGTTAGTTTTCCATTCAAAGTCATTCGTGCTCTCTCAAGAACACCATCTTTATCTCCGTTAAAAAATGCAGGAATAACATTTTTAACAAAAGCTTGCCCAAAACCCTCACTAGCATCTTGCGGTATTTCGCAAGGTAAATTATCTACGGCCATTACAGCTATGGCATTTTCATTTTTAAAATCGGTTTCTGATTCTGATTTAGCATCGTATCCATAAATAGGGTCCGCAATTGTTGAGGAACGTATAGTTGTAGCCACCGGACCGTCTATATCACAACTTACATCAGCTACAACCTTTATTTTAAAATCATCTTGTTTGGCATCCTCACGTGTAAATAAATAGGGAGCTCCCTGACCATAAAAATGTCCAGCTATAAATAAGTCAGAAACTTGTGTGAAGCGATAAAAGTTACTCCTATATTCTTCTGGATTAGCAAAAAAGTCAGCCTTATTACCCCTTACCCCATCTTTTCTTTTGTTGTAATCAGAAGCATCAATTTGGCAGTATACCGGCTCATCAAAAGAATCTTCCAAATATTGGGTAACGTTAACTTTTCTAATATTCATTGCATCTAACATCTCTCTTGCTCCATTGCCTACTCTTCCTCTACCCGTCAGAATTATTTTGATGTTAGGTAACTTTACCTTATTCAACTCTATAATCAACTCTTGCTGATTGGCCAAATCTTCGGCCTTTGGTAAATGGTATAGTTCATATTTCAGTCCGTACGCCCGTAATCCGTTATAGGCCCCCACAATACCGGCATACCGGCCAAAAGCAACCAAACGCTGTTCTTTTTGATTGGTAATCACTTCGTGGTCATACAATTCAATGTTTTTTTCCAATACTGCGCGCAGCAGATCCCGATTATAGGGTTGTTCTTTTATAGTATGGGAAAAGAAAAAGTATTTTTTATTCGGAATCAAACTTTTAATCGGTACTTCCTTAACACCTAAAAGCACATCACATTCTTCCATTTTAGAAGCCACTTGTATTCCTTTATCTGAATATTCAGCATCGGAAAAAACCCGAATAGGCGATGGTTCTACAATAATTTCCGCTTTTGGCTGATGAATTAAGACTTTTTGACAGGCCTCTGGTGACAATACAACCCTACGGTCTGGTGGGTTTTTGCGTTCCCTAATGATTCCGAACTTCATGATAATGGACTTTTACAACTTATGAGTAGACTATGGTTTCAAATGTAACTTAATGATTGCAGCCTATCAAAACTTTTTTTGGAATACTTTTTGGGGTATCTTTGCCGACCGCAGTAGTTTTTACTATTGTGGATTTTTTTACGGGGCCGACTGGTTTTGACAGCGAGACCAATGGTATTGTAAGCATGTTGAGCGCTGGGGTACAGCTCATTAATATCATACTTCACACTTTTAATTGGCGAAAACAATTACGCTCTTGCCGCTTAATCTGAATTATAGTAAGATTTAGCCTCGTCCTTACAAGGTAGGGAAGCGAGATGTTCCTGAATAGCCTCTGTCGACGGCGATTCAATCCGGAGCACCATAAATGTCGATATAAGGGTAGTATTCGCTTTGGTACTGCCACCAAAACTTGAAGAAGCTAAGTGTATATTAGGCAGTTTCCGGTCAGGTATGCATCGAAAATTAATCGGGAACTAAACATGTAGAAAGCTCTATTATTGCTTGTTTGGACGAGGGTTCGACTCCCTCCGGCTCCACATTTAAACCCCGTGAACCCTTTGTTTACGGGGTTTTTTATTTTCAAATAAAAACGATACTGCCGTAAAAAACTCAACTAGTTTAATGTCACATTTTGAAAAATTCAGGCGATTAGAACAGCTTAAAAATACCATACCAATTATTTAGTAGAAAGTATTATTTTTAGAAACATGATGCCCTATAAAAATATGGCGGTGGTATACTAATCAAAAACAATCGGATTTTGAGAGATTTTTTTAAAACAGCAACCTATAAAAAGGGTATCGGTACAGGAAGCATGAATATGCTATTAGGCATAGTTCTAATAGGTTTATGGTCCGGTAATATTGCCTACGCACAAGATAGAATTACAGGGGAAAATTTTGCTGGCCGTTCAGAGGTTATCGCTACCAACGGAATGGTCGCCTCCAGTCACCCACTGGCTACGCAAATAGGATTGGATATTCTCAAAAAAGGGGGTACGGCCATAGATGCGGCCATTGCTGTTGATGCCGCACTCGGACTCATGGAACCCACAGGAAGTGGAATTGGAGGAGATTTATTTGCCATCGTTTGGGATGAAAAAAACCAAAAACTACACGGTCTAAACGCTAGCGGACGCTCGCCAAAAAGCCTAAAAATGGAGTACTTCAAGGAAAATGATTTAGAAAAAATACCTTCCACAGGACCGTTGCCTGTGTCCGTGCCCGGTTGTGTGGATGGTTGGTTTGAACTTCATAAGAAATTCGGAAAATTAAAAATGACCGAAATTCTAAATCCCGCGATTCAGTATGCTGAAAACGGATTTCCTGAGACCGAACTTATTGCCTATTACCTAAAGTCCGTCACGTACTACAGTAAAAAGTATCCAAATGTTACCGAAACATATACGAATAATGGAACTGTCCCTAAAAAGGGAGATATTTTTAAAAATCCTTATTTGGCAAATACCTACAGAACAATTGCGAAGCAAGGCCGAGATGCTTTCTACAAAGGAGACATTGCTAAAGTAATTTCCACTTTTATTAAAGAACAAGGCGGTTTTCTTTCTTATGAGGACCTAAGTGAGCACCATTCCGAATGGGTAGAACCCATCTCTACCAACTATAGGGGGTATGATGTTTGGGAACTACCACCCAATGGTCAAGGTCTTGCAGCACTCCAAATGCTGAACATTATAGAAGGGTATGATTTTAACGATATAGAATACGGTAGCGCCCAACACTTACACATTGTAAACGAAGCCAAAAAATTGGTTTTTGAAGATAGGGCAAAGTATTATGCCGATCCCAGTTTTTCTCCCATACCTGTGCAACAACTACTATCTAAAGACTATGCGACCGAACGTAGAGATTTAATAAATCCTAAGAGGTCAGGTGCCTACGAAAGCGGCAAAGTAGACCATACCGGTACTGTTTATCTGACGGTAGCCGACAAAGACGGGAATATGGTTTCGCTTATACAAAGTAATTATAGAGGTATGGGTTCGGGCATGGTGCCACCTAAATTAGGATTTATGCTTCAAGACCGTGGCGAGGCTTTTACGTTAACACCTGGCAAACCCAATTCCTACGAACCGGGCAAACGTCCTTTTCATACCATCATACCCGGTTTTGTAACCAAAGAGGGAAAGCCTTTTCTGAGTTTTGGGGTTATGGGTGGTGATTTTCAGCCTCAAGGTCATGTGCAGATTCTTATGAATATTATCGATTTTGGAATGAATGTACAGGAGGCAGGTGATGCACCCAGGTTTGAACATATTGGTTCTTCTTCAGTCGTTGGTGAGCCTTCAAAAGGAAAAGGCGAAATTTTGCTTGAAAGCGGATTTGAATTTGATGAAATCAGAAAATTAATGTCTATGGGACACAAAGTAGGCTTTGGCGGTTACTATGGCGGCTATCAGGCCATACTTTACGATGTGGATAGGGGTGTTTATTTTGGAGCTTCCGAATCCAGAAAAGATGGTCAGGCAGCGGGATATTAATTAAACCAAGTTTTACAATAACGGTTGTAAAACTTCCCATACCGTATTTGCCACAATCTTGTGCCCCTCAATAGTAGGGTGAATACCATCAGCTTGATTCAACGAGGCAATACCACCAACATCTTTCAAGATAAAAGGGATGAAAGCGATGTCATTCTTTTTGGCGATGTCTTCAAAGAGTTGTTTGAATTCGGTGGTATATTCTTGGCCCATATTGGGAGGCAACTGCATACCGGCAAGAACGATTTTTATAGCCGGACTTTTAGCTCGTACCACATCTATTATGGCTTGTAGATTTGAGCGGGTTTCAGCTAAATCTACACCACGAAGGCCGTCATTGGCACCGAGTTCCAATACGAAAATATCAAGGTCTTGTTTCACTACCCAATCTATTCGGCTTCTACCTCCAGCGGTGGTTTCGCCACTCACCCCTGAATTAATTACCGTATAATCCAAACCTAAAGAATCTATCTTTTCTTGCACAACGGCCGGGTAAGCTTCATCGGTATCATCAAGACCATAGCCGGCGGTAATACTGTCTCCAAAAAACAGAATACGCTTCGTTTCAGTATGCGGCGTTACCGCCGTTTCAGTTTGTTCTGAAGAATTTTGGACCTCGTTCGTTTTTTCTTTTTTCGTCTCGCCACAGGAAAGTAGAAACAGGGCTATAAAAAAATAACTAAACTTTATGAGTTTCCGCTCCAATGACATTGGCAATTTAGAACGGAAATCTTTATTATGCGGCTTGAACATAAATGGTATTTAAATTAAAATCATGTCAAAGATATTAAAGATTACCGGTTTGGAGCGAACCTACACAAGCGGTAACAAGCAATTAACAGTTTTGCACGACATTACTTTTGATGTTGAGAAAGGACAGACTTTTTCAATCGTAGGACCCTCGGGAAGTGGCAAAACAACCTTACTGGGTTTATGTGCGGGTTTAGATGCGCCAAATGCAGGTTCTGTAGAGTTATGCGGAAAAGATTTAAATACCTTAGATGAAGACGAGCGCGCCCAGTTACGTAATAAGGAAGTGGGTTTTATATTTCAGAATTTTCAACTGTTGCCCACGCTTACGGCCCTTGAAAACGTAAGCGTGCCTTTGGAGTTGCAAGGTGCTGCAAATGCGATACGGAAAAGCACTGATTTATTGGAAAAAGTAGGTTTAAAAGACCGTTTACATCACTATCCCTCACAGTTATCAGGTGGCGAACAGCAACGTGTGGCATTGGCCAGGGCCTTTGCAAATTCTCCTTCCATCCTGTTTGCTGATGAACCTACGGGAAATCTTGACGAGGAGACCGGCGAAAAAGTCGTGCAGTTAATGTTCGATTTGAATAAAGAAGCAGGTACTACTTTGGTAATCGTCTCGCACGACCTCGAACTTGCCCAGAAATGCCAGCGTATCCTTAGGTTAAAAGGCTGAAAAATTTTAACGAACGAAACTACGGTACTATCGTGATTACGGACCGCAGGATAGTAAAAAAAGTGGGCCTTGATTGGTTGCTCAAAATGGCGTGGCGCGATGGCAAGGCCAGTGGAAAGAGGCTATTGCTTTTTATGGCCTCGATAATTTTGGGTATCGCTGCCGTGGTCTCCATTCAATCGTTCAGCGAAAGTTTAAAAGAGAATATTGCCCTACAATCAAAGGCATTGATGGGGGCCGATTTTATAATCGATAGTAACCAACCCCCGAACGAACGGGTTCAGGAAATTATAGATTCGCTCGGCGGTGCCGATGCAAAAGGGATTACGTTTCCTTCAATGGCGGTCTTTCCGAAGCAGGGGGCTACCAAACTGGTGAATGTTAAGGGCTTGGAGGGTGCATACCCTTTTTATGGGGAGTTGGAGACAAGTCCGGCTTCGGCAGGTTCTGATTATCAAGAAAAGGGCGGTGCCTTGGTCGATGCAACTTTAATGTTGCAATACGGCCTACAGCATGGTGATTCGATTCTTATCGGCAATATTGGTTTGCCGATTGTCGGTACGCTGGTCTCCGCGCCCGGTAGTACGGGAGTTTCGACTTCCGTGGCACCGCCAGTATTGATTCCCTATCGATTTATCGAAGCGACCGGACTCGTGCAGGTAGGAAGCCGCGTTGGTTACGATTTTTATTTTGTGGCCAAACCTGACCAAGATTTAAAGTATCTGGATTATAAGGTAGATCCACTACTCGATGCAGAGAACGCTGATCTCGATACCCATACGTCTACGGGTCAACGTTTGGGCCGTCGTTATGAGAATTTCGGAAAGTTCTTGAACCTCGTTGCTTTTATCGCCCTGTTATTGGGCTGCGTGGGCATTGCCAGTTCGGTACATATTTATATCAAAGAGAAATTACAATCCGTGGCGGTGCTTAAATGTATCGGGGCGACGCGTAAGCAAACGTTCTTGATCTATTTGATACAGATTGCGGGTATGGGGCTGATCGGTGGCCTTATCGGATCGGTCGTTGGCTTGCTTTTACAACAGCTGTTCCCTTTATTATTGGAAGGTTTTCTACCTTTTGAAGTTGCGGTTTCGTTCTCGTTTCAACCTATTGTTCTTGGTCTTTTGCTCGGTCTTTTTATGTCCGTGTTGTTTGCACTTACTCCCTTGTTGGGTACATGGTACGTTTCGCCGCTACAGGTTTTACGTATACAGGAAAACGTGTCGAAGAAATCGAGAAAAGCAAGTCTTTTGGTGCTATTGGCCATTATGGTCTTTATTTTTTTCTTTTCGTTTTGGCTGCTACAAAATTGGAAGTATGCCCTGTCTTTTGTTCTAGGGATTTTGGTCGTATTTACCATTTTAGCGGCCATCGCAACCCTATTTATGAAAGCCGTAAAAAAATACTTCCCAACATCTTGGGGCTTTACGGCGCGGCAGAGCCTTTTAAACCTGTTTCGCCCGAACAATCAGACAATGGTGTTAATTCTGGCCATTGGTGTAGGTACTTTTTTGATCAGTACCTTATATTTTTCCAAGGATATCCTGCTGGCCAAAACTTCTTTGGAAAAAACGGAGAATACGCCCAACTTAATTCTAGTTGACGTACAAACGGAACAAAAAGAGGAAGCGGCAAAAAGCCTCGTCGAAATGGGATTGCCGGTATTGAACAATATTCCCATCGTCACCATGAGGGTGCAGAAAATTAATGATCGGTCGGCAAATGATATTCGTGTAGATACGTCTTCTACGATCAATCATTGGATTTTAAACCATGAATTTAGGGTCACTTATCGCGATTCGCTTATCGCCTCCGAA
>ENA-ORXM01000905-ORXM01000905.1-marine-metagenome-genome-assembly--contig:-NODE-905-length-45814-cov-66.921070_pt1 | contig 45814 bp, 39 predicted proteins | sample MGYA00237867_ERZ511480 | MGnify/ENA primary metagenome ERZ511480 (study PRJEB26309, sample SAMN06266103) | marine metagenome | isolation source: Algal blade | place: United Kingdom:Sidmouth, United...
TGCTTGCCGAAGGGATTCGGAGTATATCAGACCCCCCACTACCTGTCAAATCCACCACACCACAATTTACTTTACGTTTCTTCCATCACTTTAACTCCCTTCCTTACTCTTGCTTCTGGTAAAAACTCATCTTAGTTCAACGGGTAACAATAGGCAGATAGACTGAGCGGATGGATACTGATTGTTCGGCAGTTGGTGCAGGCGTTGGATCAACCACAGGCGCATCGGTTGGTGCAGCGGTTGGATCAACAACAGGTGCGGTGGTGGGTATAGCCGTTGGGATCGGAGTTGGCACAGGCGCAGCAGCCTCACCGATTAGCTCCATTTTTGACACAAATATATCTGACTGCCCGACGCTTTGTATATCTAAAGCTGTTGAGGCATCTGGATCAAAATCGACTACGTCTTCAAATGACCCTGTTGTAACAACCTTAGCTGCTTTGGCGGTAAGTCCATATCCTATGTCGCTACCGACACCACCTAATTGGGTCACCGAAGCAAAATTGCCATTCGCATCTAACTTTAAAACAAACGCATCTGTGCTCCCTGCACTAGTCAATAAACTTGTAGCTAAACCTGCATCAAAATCGACCGTTCCCTGAAATTGCCCCGAGATATAAACATTATTATTCTCATCGGTTGCAATTGCATGACCTTCGTCATGCTCAGGTCCGCCTAACCCACGCGCCCATTTAAATGTTCCATCAGAAGCATAGGCTGCAATAAAGACATCGCTATTTCCATTGCTTGTAATCGAATCAGCAGAAGCTGGATCTGGATCAAATTTCGCTGTGTTTTGATATGCACCTGTTATATATATAGTATCATTGCTGTCCACGGCTACCGCATTTCCGAAATCCGAATCAGCAGAGGGAACATGACGCACCCACATAAAATCACCAGCCGAGCTATATTTAAGCAGAAATAGATCATGATTGATGCTATTAACTATTGCTGCACCGCTGCCAGGATCAAAATCGACATTTGCCCCCTGCACATATCCGGTCACGTACACACTGCCAACGGAGTCAGTTGCAATCCCTCGTCCTTGATCAGAACTGGGACCAGCTACATGTTTTGCCCACCTATAATTCCCAGCTGAATCTAAACTTGTGATAAAAACATCATTTCCTAGTCCAGTAATATCTGCCACCACATTAGGATTTGGGTCAAAATCTACGACGCCATTAAAGGTGCCGACAGCATAAACATTGGCTATATTATCAAGCGCAATATCCGAGCCAAAATCTTGCCCTTCTCCACCGAAATGTTTTGCCCACAGAAAGTTACCAGCAGCGTCTAGCTTAGAAACAAATACGTCATCTGCACCCGCGGTTGTTAGCGGAAACAACAGATTTGCTGCATCTGACGCATCCGTGTTTGAGATGACAGCAGATGGATTAAACTCTGCAATTTGGCGAAAGTTACCAATAGTATACGCAGAGCCGTTGACATCTACAGCTATGCCATGACCCTCGTCAATATTATCGCCGCCCATCGCTCGCGCCCACACAAAGCCACCATCAGCATTAATTTTGGCGACAAAAATATCATCTTGACCAATCGATCCCGGATTCTGCTTCCCAGCAGCCGAATCATCAAAATCAAAATTGGCATTCGCGAACGCTCCTGTCACATATATATTTCCAGCATTGTCTTGGGCAACGTCAAATCCTGCGCCAGAAGATAAGCCCTGAAATACTCGCGTCCAATCTAATGTGGCATTAAAAGTAGCACGGGCTAATAGAGCGGTGGCAGAAAACAGCACACATCCGATCATTACTGCGTAGACAGTGATCCGCAGTCGATGCATATCAAATCGGGGCAAACGAACAGCGTTATTATCTGTTTTTTGCAAACTATTCATAACGGATTTCAAATTGAATTGAAGCACCTTGGTCTCCTATTAAAAACAATATAAGTGAAATATAATACTGCGGACTACACAACTAGAAAAAACGCTCTGTGTTTCTACCACCTCTATCGATAGGTAATGAAAAGGGGCGCACGTGGTGCGCCCCTTTTCGTCTTTACTCAGTCATTAATCTAAATCTATTTTACTTAAGTCTATTTTGAAACAAAGGGTAAGAAAATGGCACTACCCGTAGATGCGGCAGCAGTGACGTTAATTTGGACCGTCACAACCAGCGAACCGCCTTGACCATCTTCGACACGATAGGTGAAGCTATCTGGGCCAACATAATTTGGATTTGGCATATAGCTGTATGTACCATCTATGTTGATAACCAATTGACCGTTAGATGCATTTGTCACCGGTGTTGTATCAACGGTTAATGAATCATTGTTTGGGTCACTAACACCATCTAACAATGAGCCAGAAAGAGCACCACCTTCAACAGTAGTTGCGTTTACCACCCCATTTGTTGAAGATACAGGGGATGAATTACCTGCGCTAGCGGGGACAACTGTGATTGTAACTGTTGCAGTGTCTGTACCACCGTTTCCATCAAGAAGCTGATAGACAAAAACATCTGTACCGGTGAAGCCAGCATTTGGTGTATAAGAATAGGTTCCATCTGCGTTCAGTGCCAAAAGACCATTTTCTACATCAGTCACTGGTGCTGTATTAACCGTCAGCGTATCACCTGGATTTGAATCTGTATCATTCGCTAGAACCGTCGTGCCGTTTAGTGTGGCACCTGCAATAATCGAGTCAGCATCATCAGTCGCGCTTGGCGCAATGTTTGTTAATACTACTGCCGTCACTGTAATCGTGACGGTAGCTGTATCCGTGCCGCCATTGCCATCGGTAACTTCGTACACGAAGCTATCATCACCAACGAAACCAGCGTCTGGGGTATATTCATACGTACCGTCTGCGTTGACTACAAGCGTGCCGTTTGTCACATCTGTTACAGGTGTTGTGTTAATTGTCACCACATCATCTACATCTAGATCTGAATCGTTCGCCAAAACTGATACGCCAGAAAGAACGGTGTCTTGGACAACTGATGCGCTATCATCAATAGCGACTGGTGTATTGTTGACAGGTGTACCAACTGGATTTACCGTGATTGTAACAGTTGCCGTATCTGTACCACCATTGCCGTCAGAAACTTCATACTCAAAGCTATCTGGGCCTACATAACCAGCAGCTGGCGTGTAATCATAAGTACCATCTGCGTTTAGCACGAGTACACCATTTGCTACACCAGTTACTGGTGTTGTGTTGACAGTTAAGGTGTCGCCAGCATCTGCGTCTGTATCGTTAGCAAGAACGTCACCAGAGAATGTCGTGTCTTGCACCAATGCGGCTGTGTCGTCTGTCGCTTCTGGAACATTGTTAGTTGGTACGGCTGCTGTAACGGTCAAATTGACTGTTGCTGTATCCACACCACCGTTGCCGTCAGAGACTTCATATTCAAAGCTATCTGGACCAACATAACCAGCGGCTGGCGTATAAGTGTATATACCACTTGCGTCTAGCACAAGCATACCGTTTGCAACATCAACGACTGGTGTTGTGTTGACAGTTAGGGTGTTGCCGGTGTCTGCATCTGTATCATTGGCGAGAACGTCACCAGAGACTGTTGTATCTTGTACAAGTGTTGCCGTGTCATCAACTGCAACAGGTGCGGTGTTTGGCGTTGCCGTTACTGTAATAATAACTGTCGCCGTTGCGGAACCACCGTTGCCGTCTTCAACTATGTAGGTGAATGTTTCGATACCAGAGAAGCCAGTGGCTGGCGTATACTCAATATTTCCAGTGGCTGCTACCGCAGTGCCGCCGTTATCTAATGCACCAACAGATGAAACGGTCAGCGAATCATTTTCTGGATCTGTATCGTTGCTCGTTACAGCGATCACATTAGCGCTACTGTCTTGTGCAACTGTATCAGCATCATCGACAGCGGTTGGATCATCATTGACGTTTGTTACGATCATCGTAACCTTTGCAGAGTCACTATTGCCGTTACCATCATTAACTGTATAGGTATAGGTTTCGGTACCGACAAAGTCAGCAAGAGGCGTATACTCAATGGTTGCGCCATTTACAACAGCGGTGCCGCCCATATCTGGCACACCGACGCTCGAAATTGCCAGCGCATCCATTTCTGGATCTGTATCATTATTAGTTACAGCAATGGCATTTGCCGTGCTATCTTCAGCCACTGTCTCTGTGTCATCACCGGCAACTGGTGCGAGGTTAATCACGTTAATGTTAAGGAATACGGTTGCAGTTGCAGTCGTGTTCCCATCTGAAACTGTGTAGGTAAAGGTTTCGGTACCGACAAATGTTGGATTTGGCGTATAGTTAATCTGCGTGGACGGATTCGTGTTGTCTTGAACGATAACACCCCCATTGTCCGTTGTGCCGATGCTTATAATCGCTAGCGTATCGCCTTCGACATCGCTATCATTGTCAAGCGGCGTAATCGGTGCTTGGAAGATAGGGTGAGTCAGCGTATAGGTATCATCGAGGGCAATCGGTGTATCATTAACTGCCGTCATTGTGACAGTTACGGTACCAGTGTCGAAACCACCGTTGCTATCGCTCAGCGTATAGGTGAAGACATCTGTGCCAACAAAGTCAAGGGCAGGGGTATAAACAACTTGCGTTGGAGGGCTACCGGTAAGACCTAACGCACCACCATTTGATGTGCCACCAAGGCTAGCAATCTGTAAAATCTGACCGCCATCTGATGCGAGTGGGTTAGCGTGATCACTATCATTTGTTGTTACATTGATTGTGATGGGTGTATCTTCAACGGTTGTTTCGATATCATCAACGGCTAATGGCGCGTCATTGATTGGTGTAACCGTGACAGAGATAACGGCAGTAGAGAAGCCGAACGGTGCGCCATCTGTGATAGTGTACGTAATTATCTCGGTACCAAAGAAATCAGCGGCGGGTGTGTAGTCCACGCCGTTGGTGCCGCTAAGAACAGCCGTACCACCCATGTCAGGCGTACCCACTTCAACCATTGTGACTGGTGCCCCGTCAGGATCGAAGTCGTTCGCTAATGTATCAATCGAAGTTGTCGCGTTGTCTTCATCGACTGTGACAATATCATTACCGGCAAATGGAGTCTGATTGCTGGACAGGCGTGCGATAAAGCCATCAATAAAGGAGCTACCATTGAGCGTGAATGTAGCAGTTGGATCTGGATCAAAATCGGCTGGGCCAAAGAACGAACCGCTGGCATAAATGCTAGGCGTCGCAGCATCATCTACAGCCAAGCCGATACCCTCGATTGCATCTACTGTATCATTGTCTGTGCCACCAAGTTGGTTAAGGCTGACATAGCCGCCATCGCTTTTATTGAGCGCAACCACAAACATTTCTTCATTTGGCGTAGCAGTCAGCGTTTCGTTTATGCCGCCTATGTCAAAGTTTGCCGTGCCCTCAAAAAACCCACTTACGTAAACGCCATTTGTGCTATCGATGGCAATCTTACGACCTTGATCGTTACCTGGGCCACCCATGCTTTGAACCCACTTAAAGGCACCATTACTGTCCATAGACATTACAAAGATGTCCTGATCGCCTTGGCTTGTCTTTGAGACAAAGCCGTTGCTTGGATCAAAATCTACTGTACCCGAGAAGGTACCCGTAACATATAGGTCACCTGTTGCATCATCTACAATAATATCGTATGCAACATCTTGTGTACCGGTCGCTTGCTCTGAGCCGCCAAAGCCGCGCGCCCAAAGCAAGGTACCATTTACATCGTGCTTAACCACAAGTGCATCTCGACCGCCAAATATGCCACCTTGATAGCTTGTGATAAAGTTTCCAGGCGCACCGCGGAAGTATCCAGCTGTGTAGACGTTTCCTGCGTTATCAACCGAAATTCCTTGACCACCAGTACCACTGGCAGCAGTCAAATTATCGGCCCATGCATAGTTACCATTTGCATCAAGCTTATAGACAAACATGTCACCACGCGTACCCGATTGCGAGCTAGTCAAGTTTGCTGTTCCTGCACCTGGATCAAAATCTGCGGTGCCCTGAAATTGACCAGTTGTGTGAATCGCACCGTTTCCAAAGGCGGTAGCTAGCGCAATATCGGCTGCGGTTGTACCGCCGAAACCGACAGCCCACTGTGCATCACCATTTGAATCTAACTTGTAGACAAATGCATCATTAAAGCCTTGGTAAAGGTCTCCATTCTGACAACAAATCGTCCCTGTAGCAGTGATAGCAACCGTAGGATTAGAATTGATAAGCTCCATTCGATTGCGGAACCGACCGACAGCGTATACATCGCCAGATCCGGAATCGACAGCAATATCATAGCCTTGGTCAAGGCTGTTACCACCTGCTGTTTGCAGCCAAACTGGTGTCTGCGTAGCCGGATCGATTTTGACAACATATACATCATCATCTTTAACAGCCGTTGAAACCGGGCCATTGAAGCCGACGGTTCGATTGTAGGTACCAACATTATATAAATGAGTAGCGTCAACATCTAATCCGTGAGCAAGGGAGTAGTGCGTCCCCCCAGCAGTAAATTCAATCGCCCAAACAAATGGATTAATTGGATTCGCAAATAAACTCATTGGGGAAATCGTCTGAACGAGCAACATTGCCGCAAGCATAGCGCTTACAAGTTTGTGCCAAGATTTCCGGTTAATTTGGGGCCAACCAGCTGAGACTGGTATCCCTTCATCATTGTACTTTTGCATGAAACTGAATCTCCGTGAATATTAAAACTTGAACAACTACAGTGGTAGAGCAACTAACAATTAATCATTATCAAAGTTGTGCTTCAATGATGATTAGAACAAATTTCTCTAATCGTATCTACACAAAGCAGATACAATCAGGCTTAAAACTAAAATTAATGGAGCGATTATTATAAGAAGGTATTACTTATGTTAAAAATTATTAAATAAGAATCTAGGGTGGCGTTTTAATGGCGATGTGCGTTATAGAATCTAGAAAAATTCTATGCCAGCTTCGCTTTTGAGAATGAAACAGTATAAGACTTTAAAAAAATATTAAGTTTGGTACATAAATTATAGCGTGTGAATTAGTCTTTTCGTGAACTAAATTTCCACAATTAAAAATTACCTTGACGCAGAAAAATTCTACAAGATGTTTGCTTAATGGTTCCTTGCAATCTGCTGTCAATGACTAATCTTTTGTTTTTATTTTGTCTATTATTCCCTAAGAATCTAACAGAAAGAACAATTTTAGAAAGACTTCTCGACCATGTTTATGAATTAGCTGGTATAACATAGTATGCATTTTTTGAAATTATACGATATATAACTGGAATCTAATAGGGTATTTAGAAAATTTGACCTATTCCATAAAACCCTTGCAAGAATAATTACCAAAAAAGTGCCTCTTTTCAATACCTAATAATTCAATCAAAGGTATAAACTTTAGCCATCCAGTGAGCACGTTCAATAGTTTAATTGCTAGTTAAAACGTCACATATTTTAGATTAGCTTAAGGTCATGCTACATGTTTTAGTTTCGGGATGTCCGTAATGCACTATTTTCGTTTTCTCAAAGTATTGGCAGTTAGACAAGCGGGAACAAAGAGAGCAGTTTGGTCGTCATTTTTCTAGTGTGCTATACTCTACTTTACCCAAAACTTTACCTAAAGTCAGGATATCTAAAGCATCCTGTCCCTAACGAGCAAAAAATGGAAAAGATTCAAATGGATAGACATATACCACTAATGCCCCATATGATGCCCTGCAAAAAAACACCTTGTAAAACAAGTTTCGGCCTTCCGCATATAGTTAGGACGCGACAAGAAACAACTCTGAAAAGTGGTACTTTCTTGCAACAAGAGGGACGAAAAATGTGCTCTGTATCTCAAGATAACAGCCAGTTAAGCATCATGAATACGCATATGGTAGAAGTAAAGTTACTTCGTAATTCACATTCTGATCGCCATTTTATCGATAGCCGCTTTACTGATAGCCGCTTTGGAAGTCGAAAACTATCCACATTACGCCACGCTGGGCAATTGATACTTGTGCTTATGCTAGCGCTGGTAACCGCAGCGTGTACATCACCAATGGAGCCTATTGAAATTCCAGAGCGAGCGCCAGCGCCAACCTTTACGCCAACGACTCCGGCACCAGTAGCTGATGCACCAGTAGTCGATGCACCAGTAGTCGATGCACCAGTAGTCGATGCACCAGTAGTTGATGCGCCTCAGCCCGAGGCATCGGAGTCAGAACCTGAGCAGCCAGCGGTAGAAGAAGAACCTACGGCAACGCCAGAGCCGCGTAACGCGCAAGTAATCGTTAACACGCAGTTGCTCAATGTTCGAGGTGGCCCCGGCACAAATTATCCAACGGTTGGCATTGTGGATCAGGGAGAACGCTTCGACGTTACGGGTAAAAATGGCGCTGGCGATTGGTGGGAAATTGAATATAATGGCGGGCGGGCGTGGGTCTTTAACTCGTTAGTGGTTACCGAAAACACAGAAAGCGTCTCGATTGCAGCGCTCATTCCGCCCGCGCCCCAGCCGACGGCAGCCCCCATTGTTATCGTGCAGCCGACGGCGGTACCTTTTGTGCCGCCGCCTACGGCAACACTCACTCAAGCCCAAGCAGCATACTACGCAGCCATAGCAGCCGGACAAAACCCAAACCCCAATCCGCCAGCACAGCAACCCGTGGTACAACCCGTTGCACCAGTACCGGTTGCACCGCCACCAACGGCTGTACCCGTCGAGCCGACCGCCGTACCAGCGCCAGCCGAACCATCATTCCCCTTTCAGCTATTGGAAGGTGTAGAAAAATGTGAGCCAAATGCGGGGATTACCTACTTTGAAGGATTTGTACGCTATAAAAGTAACGATCCACGCAACGCAGTCTGTGTACACATAGGCTTCTTTGGCCCACGCACAACCAAATGCTCAGGCTGCGATGGCGTGGGAGCTGGCAAATGGGGATTCTCGCCCTTTGGTGGACCCGCACCTGCTGGCACATCAGTCGAAATCTTCGTGGTTGGCTGTCCAAGCGATCTACCCGCGGGCGGGCAAAACAGTGGCTTTAGCGACTTGACACCACGCTCGAAGAAGTGGACTCGCACAATCAACAGCAGCGAGCAATGTACAGGAATTACCTTTATAGGTGATGAATAGGGCCATTCCAAAAAATAAAATATACAATATGGCCGGAAGCTACTCCAGAAAATCGCTAAATCCGTATAATTATTTTTCTGGTTTAGCCTAAGTTTTAATGGTATAAAAACATAGTGATATACAAAATATAGTGATGAATAGTCGCAATAAAAAGCGTGAGTTGATGTGGCAAAGCGCTTTAAAACAGACCATAATCCTTTGGGCTAGCCTGCTAATTTTTGGCGGGCTAGCCTTTTTGATCATGCTGTCACCCTTTGCGCGTAATTGGCTGTGGCAGCAAACAGGCGAAGAGGCGTTTCTCTCGCAGGTAAAGGGCATTTCGGACATTGCCTCTGATTGGATGCGACCTCGCTTAGATTTGGCCACATCCAATTTGCAAGAGGATTGCGAAAATCGCCCTGTTTGCCTCGACATTCCGCATACGGATCTCTCGCCATATGGAGTAAATGTGTTCTTGGATCAGGAAGCGGAACCAGCAAAACGCGAGCTTGCGGTGCAAATGGCCTCAGAGGCTGGCTTCGACTGGCTGCGGCAGGAATTTGTGTGGGAAGATATCGAGATCCACGGGCGCGGTGACTTTGAAGATCGGCGGCACGAACCGTACCGTTCGGCGTGGGAGAAGTACGATCACATTGTTGACTTAGCAGAAATGTACGAGATGGAGATGATTGTGCGGATCAGCAACCCGCCTGCGTGGACGCGGATAATGACCGATACGATTGGATCATATGCGCCGCCAGATGACTTTTTAGATTATGCCAACTTTGTGGGCACGGTTGTGGATCGCTACAAAGGGCGCATCAAGTACTATCAACTTTGGAACGAGCCAAACATCTACCCCGAATGGGGCAACTATCCAATTGACCCCGAAAATTACACCAATCTGCTAAAAGATGGCGCAATCGCGGCGCGGGCCGCCGATCCCAACGTGGTGATCATTGCGGGGGCTATGGCGGCAACGATTAATTTGCAGCCCTATATGCAAGAAGCGGAGAGCAACAGTTTAAGCGATCTCCTCTTTTTGCAGCGGATGTACGACGCTGGCGCAGCCGATTACTTTGATATTGTGGCTGTACAGGGGTATGGCCTATACAGTGGACCCACAGACGCACGAATGCACCCAAGGGTCATCAATATTAGCCGCCATAAGTTTATTCGCGATCTCATGGTTCAAAATGGCGATGCAGATAAACCTATTTGGATTGCCGAAATGAATTGGAACGTCGCGCCCGAGGGTATCGATGGGCGCTATGGCAGGGTAACGCTCGAACAGCAGGCGCGCTATTTACCCGAGTCGTACAAGCGACTGGAGCAGGATTGGCCGTGGGTTGGCGTAGCAAGTACCTGGTATTTGAAACGGGCCACCGATGCATGGGAACAGGAGCAAAAACCGGAGGCATATTTCCGGCTATTAAAGCCCGATTTTACCCCACTGCCGGTTTATGAAAGCATGCAAGAGTATGCAAACCCCTAATTCGCAGGCGAATAATCGGCTAGAAAAGGTGCTGATTGTTTGTCTATTGCTTAGTGCATTTTGGCTACGCGTCCACGCGATTGATGCGTCGAGCCTGTGGAGCGATGAAGGCAATACGTGGGCATTGCTCTCTCGCTCGTTTAGCCAGATTGCGGTCGACGCCGCCGCCGATATTCACCCGCCTGGGTACTATTGGTTGCTTAAAGGCTGGGCTACATTCAGTGGCGATTCGGCGGCAGCAATGCGTCTCTTTTCGGCATTCTCCGGCACACTTTTGGTTTTAGCTGTTTTTTGTATCGGTCGCCGAATCGATTCTTCTTTCCTCAACAATTCCCCTCTTTCAATTTATGCACTGCTGGCAGCACTAATAACGGCAGTTAATCCACTTCAAATTTTCTACAGCCAAGAGGCGCGCATGTATATGCCGCTGGCGTTGGCTGGAACGCTTCTCGTTTATGGATTTATACAAATTCTGCGCGTGGAACAGAGCCAACATAAAAACAGCCGCAGAGCACTTTTTGCAGCCTATACACTCTACACAATAAGCGGCCTCTGTGGCTTATGGCTGCACTATAGCTTTCCCATTTGTCTGGCGGCAGTTGGCATTCCCTTTCTTACGCATATTTTATTTGACAAAGCGTCGACACTGAGCCAAAAACGTGGGTTCTTTACGCGCTTTTTAGTGGCAAATAGCGTGATAGGTTTCGGCTATTTACCTTGGCTGCGGATTGGCATTGATCGGGTGCTTAACTGGCCGAAGGGGGCCGACTCGACATCGGCTCTTGCAGGCGTTGAGATGATTTTGCAGACATTTGTCGTGGGTCCGCTACGCGACAGAGTTGGCGCGCCACTTGATATACATTGGGCATGGTTACTCTGTGGTGGGCTGCTGCCTCTACTGGGGCTGCTGCTCCTCTATCAGGTAGAAAACTATCAGGTAGGAAGAAAGCGTCGACAACCACCATTCATGACGGTCCTGTTAGCCTCGTGGCTCTTTTTGCCGCTGCTTGTGATGGTTGCATTTGGCCTATTTAGCGAGGCATTTCTAAAGTTTATGCTTGTAGCGGCACCGGCTTGGGCATTGACCCTTGCCGCTTTCCCGCTAGTGGGCAGAGTGGGGCCGCAACGGTTTCAACCATGGGGGACCCACATCACAAGTGCTTGTATGGCGGGGGCAATACTCGCACTCAGTTGGACGACATTGCCGCTTTACTATACGAACCCACTAGCGCGCGATAACTATGCGGGCATTGCACGTTATATTGATGCGAGCATGGCAGATGACTCGACGCGGAGCTTGGTCGTGCTCAACGCACCTGGTCAACAAGAAGTGTGGCGCTATTACGAATCGGGATTGCCAACGCTAGCGCTGCCGACCCAACGACCAATCAATGAGCAGGAAACAATAAACTTACTAGCCGAAAAGGTTCCTGCTTTTACGCAAGTTTTTGCGCTCTTTTGGGCAACGGATCAAGCCGATCCCAACAATGTTGTAGAAAGATGGCTGGATCAGCACGCCTTTAAGGGGCTTGATTCATGGCAGGGCAACGTGCGGTTTGTGCGCTATGATCTACCAAACAATTTACGCTGCGTTGCGCCAAATGTAGATACTGAATCTAGTGAGCGTCTCCGACCGATACTCTTTGGCACAGAGATCGAGTTGACCCATTTCTGCCAGCAAAATAACGCACAAAATAATGCCACAGCAGAGACGAATCTGGTCCGTTCGGGCGATCCTTTACTGATTAGGCTACGCTGGCAGACACGTTCGTCATTAGCAGCACGCTACAAGACAACGCTCCAGTTGCTTGATGCACGCAATCAGGTGGTTGCGCAGCGAGACAGCGAACCCGGTGGCGGCTCGCTGCCTACTGACGCGTGGGAGCCAAATACGCAGGTGACCGATAACTATGGACTAGTCGTGCCCCCCGGAACGCCGCCAGGTTCGTATAGGTTGATTCTTGCGCTGTATGACGCTGAGAACGGTCAACGTTTATTAACGGGGGCGAACGATCATCTGTTATTGAATACGGTTGAAGTTGTGCGGCCAGATCAAGCAATACCGCTTTCGGTTGTCCCAGTTGCTTATCGAATCGGTCAGCAAATAGGGCCACTTACCTTAGTTGGGTATGACCTCTATCCTAAGGGATATGCGCATGAGCCGAATAGATCTGTTTCCGTGGGCGAGTTGGTTCATGTAACGCTCTACTGGCAGGCACCCGCGCCACTGCCCACAGCTTGGCCAGCCGATCTACAGTTCACCATGACGCTCGGTGATCAATCGATTAGCGCGCCTTTGGTAAGCGCTGACTATGCGACAGTATTGTGGGAAGGCGGGGAGTTTGTGCGGGGTGAGTTTGATATTTTGTCTGACGGCTCAGGCAACCAAATTGTTGTAGAGGTAGAGGGTGAATCTATCAAGTTTCATCCTCTACCATAGCCTATCAAATCAGAATACCCACAATACTTCGCGGATTTTTCATCTCAGCGTGCATATGGCTTAAAGTCAGCTTTTTGGAATTTATTCAATATAGATAATGCTAACCCGAGTGTTACTATGGTTTAGCTAAAATTTGAAGCACAATGGTTACTTATTTCTCTATTATAGATGAACTCATAAATCAAAAATCAGATTCAGACGGCACTGCTGATTCTACAACCAGTAATATTGTACAAAAGACAACATGGTTCACAAACTGGCAAGATAGATTAACATATCCGATTTACGTAGGTGCGATTTCCATATCACACAATCCGGCAAAACCCATCAAATGAACCATGTAAAAAACGAGTTGACCACCAGCTAAAAAGCAAAGACGCTGACAATATATTGCCAGCGTCTTTGCAGGAGAAAGAAAACCCAAAAGGAGGAGATTTGAATAGAATGCACCGTTTCTACTCTTCGTCAATTGTAGCATCACGCAGCCAGAAATGCATGGGGCAATTGGCGTATACAGCTACGTCAATTGATTGGGAGAGCACTCAGACGACGATAGGGACCGAACGGTTCCCATCACTTCCATTCTAGCTTCAAACGACTACGCACAACGCCATCTACCGACGTGTATAACCAGATTTGACCCGCCATGCGAACGACATCAGCATGGCCCACGCCCACATTCCCAGGTTGATCAATAAGAAGCGGGTTCCCGCCAAAGCGCTCCCATGGCCCATCAATCTGATCCGTTAAGCTACGCGCCAATCCTAACCCGAACTGCGTATCACCTCCATCACCCGCTTTTGGTCCGCGAACCCCTTCATAGAACATATAGTAGCGCTTACCAACTTTGAGCAATTCCGCAGAGCTAATAGTGCGAAAGTCAAAATATGAGTTTGTTTCTGCCCCATTCTCATCAAGCGGGCCGTAACTCTCTACACCACGAAAAAGTGGATTGTGGCTACATTTTCGAAAGAGCGCGCTGTTTGCATAGGCATCCCCCCGATAGCAGCCCATCGATCCTGGGTTTTGGCCTAACCCCACAAAAATGTAAAGTGTCTCATCATCCAGAAAGAGGCCAGGCGGGCCACCCACTAAACAATTATAAGTAGCTGGGGCAAAGGGGTGCGGACCAATCCGCTCCTCTGGTTGGCAACTTGTAAACCAATCTTGCCAGATACCAGTCATCGGAATCATCTCGGGTGCGCTCCACTTAAGTCCATCCACAGATCGACGCAACATCACATTGGCGCGATATTCGTAGACCATCCACCAACTTTTACCATTCGTTACCACACGCGGATATTGCTGCTGGTCGATATGATCCCGTTCCGAGACGCACGGACAGGTAGCGCACGACAACAGGCAAGTAGGTGACTGCTGTGAGTCGGCCATAATTGAAAAGCTATCCCCACCATCGCTGCTTTGATAGATCACGGTACAGCCGGGAAAGGCAACCGCATCACCGCAGCTATCGTAGACAGCAGCAGATTGTTGGCTAGCATGAACGTAAGACCGAAGCGTTCCTCCCACGGTGCGATTGGCTCCATCAAGTTGTTCGGGTAAATGAGAGAGTGACAATGTATCCGACTCACCCATCGGCAGACCGGTATCTACGATATCGATAGTAAAGTGCGCTGTACCTTCCCAAAAGTCCACAATAGTTGGGTGTCTAGTCGATGAACTTCCGGATACCGCCGCATCAGCAGGTTGATTTGGGGGGGTAAATATAGCCGATGTTTGGCAGGCTGTTAACAGTAAAATTATGGCAAAATAGAAAAGCTGTATGTTTACCTGCTTGCTTCTGCAACGCAATAGTAGAATCATTAACTATTTAGCTCGTTTAAGGAAAATACATCCGTATAAATCTGTACGCAACTAATTACATCATCAAGTGTTATATATTGTATTAGGCCATTCCATGAAATTAAACAGATGCGCTTTGACCAGAAAAGCTAGCAGATGTTCCAGAAATCTGTTGCGATTCGCACATTTAATTTTTTGAGAGGGCCTTAATATCCGACTAATATAGTTAGGAATAAAGCCTCAATCAGGTTACAGTGAGCTATGCTGTTTGACAGAGTGCAACGCTCTGAATACAATTGCTGCGGAGTCGTAATAATTTTTGCATCAAGTAGAAAGCGTACTATGTACCGCTGCTGTACTGCTACAAAGTATAATTAGATTAAGCATATTACTCAACTACAATCAATTTATGCTACAAACGCTAACAAATGATAAAATTATTGCGAATAACTACCAAGGATAAGGTGTCAACCATGGCCTTGCTAAATGTATCAATATCGGTGGGAAAATAATTGCATCACAATTCCACATAGATCGGAACTGTTAACATGAACCATCATTCATGTATACTTCTAATCTATAAGCGAGAAGGATATAATTTAACAGCTCTATTACAGCTAAAACTTTGAAAAGAATCGAAGAAGGAGATTGAAAATGTCAGATACTTATGATCGTGTCAAAGCTATCATCATCGAGCAGTTAGGCGCAGATGCAACCGACGTTACAATGGAGGCAAATTTCCGCGATGATCTAGAGGCGGACAGCCTTGATCTAGTTGAACTCATTATGTCTTTTGAAGAAGAGTTTGGCGGCGAAATTAGCGACGAGCAAGCTCAAACGATTGTTACAGTTGGAGATGCAGTAAAATTTCTAGATAAGTAACACCAAACGGTCGTTTGGAAATAGAGGTAAAAAATAGGCAACGATGAATAATTCATCGTTGCCTATTTTTTACCTCTATTTGATCACACTAATTGATTACATTAAGCAAAGAATCAAAGTATATTCTTTATTTAGCTTTTTCGATTACGTAATTGAAACTGGCTAGGGACATCATCTTCATTTTCGCCCTCTGCCTGATTTGTAGAGCGATCCGGAACACGCCTTCCCGTTAGCGGATTCGTCTTTGACGGTGAATATGTCCTTACCAAAGCAGTTGGAATGTCCGGTATGTCTGCGGTTTTCGACAGCGTTGAGCTTGCAGCTTCTGCAGCAAGTCGCATTGCCTCACGGGCTTCCATTTGGCGTTCTGCACGCGCTTCGGGGGATCCAAGCATTGTAACAGACGTATTCGCAGGTTTTGCCTGCACAGCCACAACCGACTTGTCTTCTATTTCTACAACAGGCTTAACAGTTGTTTCCGCTTCCTCATTAGATTTTTGAAAAGCACTCGGTATTGCTATTGGCTGTACGCTCTGTGTTTTTACCTGAGAAGTATCTTTCATAGGTGATACAGGCACAGGTGATACAGGCGCAGGTGATGCAGGCGCAGGTGATGCAGGTATAGACGATGTAGGTGTAAACACAGGCGGCACCGGGCTCTGCCGTGTAGCAGACGATGAATTACGAAGATTATGTGGGCGAACATTCAAAATCTCGGAGAACTCTTCATCAATCGGGTGCTGGCGAACTTGTGCAGGCGAAGACGCAGCAGCTATAGGCGATGGTGGCCTCATATTTAGAGTGGGTGATGCCGCCATTGGTGGCCTTGCAGAGAATGGTGCGCTAACCCGAGCTTCGAGCAATTCAATAATATGTTCTTGATTAGCAATTATCTCATTCGCTTTAAAAAACCAGTTGAACAACCATCTAAGCAACCATAAAGCAAAGAGCAGTAAAATAATCGTAACGCCCCAAGCGATATTTGTTGCGTATGGACCTTCACCAATGAATGTTGCTAGTAATTCGACAAATTGACTAATCATAAGGATTACCTCTACTCAGTTCGTAATAAAATTTACTGACCTTCCGCTACATCAGGCGATGTTGTAGACAATGTTCCAGGAGCGACCAAAAACATAGCTTGCCAAGGTTGATACTTGCTACGTAACATTTCAACACGCTCTTCATCATTCTCGATAATTCTACGTTCGACTGTAACAGTCTTACCCGCTTTTTCCCACTCTACTTGCTTCTGTTCTCCAGGAGCAATTGATGTATCCTCGCTATAGGTTGGGGCCTGTGGCAATTGAATATCTGATTCAGATGCATCACCAATAATTACTTGCCTATCGGGCTTGGTACCATAAAAGTTAAAAGTCATCGTACCGTCTGTCCGACTCACTTCAGGATCAATTAGCAGATAAGCATCAGTATCGTTGCGGAATTTAAAATCAACATTTGGGGTATAGATCGTAGCATCAAGGCCAGGTTCACCATACCAGTTTACCACATACCCATGATTATAGCGCTCTACAATTGGCATTCCGCCAAAATAAGCAGCCCGAAATACAGTTGTGCTTACCTGACAAACACCACCACCAACCCCAACCGCGGTGCGATCTCCCCAAATAATCAATGAATCTTCAAAGCCATTCGCCGAGCTAACATCTTCAACCACTTTGTTAAAGCTGAAAATTTGGCCCGGCGGGATCACAACACCTTCGAACTTAGAGGCCGCCACCTCAATATTACGGACCCGAGCGGCACTGCTTCCCTTAAAATAGGTTGTACCGCTTGCAACCAATTCGCGGATCCCCATTTCAGGGATGCGATTCATATCCACTGCCGGCGGCACTGCAATCAACACCATCTCTGTTTGCGAAAGACCAGCCGCAACAGCCTCTTCAATCGCAGCAGCCGTTGCATCCACATCCAAACGCTGACCCCAGCGGCTTGTCATCATAATACTAACTGTTCCGCTGCCGGTATTGAATTCAAGCCGTGCGTCGCGTGGCTCAACATTCATTTGCGTTGCCCACTCATTCAAAATTGGCAACAATCGATCGCGATCTACCCGTGGTGGATCGGCTGAAAATAACATAGTTTCAAGCTGAGCTGGATCAATCGCAAATGATTGGTTCGTTGCGCTATCGCGCACAATTAATGCAGAAGTAGTCGGTGGAATGAGCGCATTATCAATCGAAGCAATTTCCTCGGTAGAAACAGCTTCCTGAGCCGTAGTTGGTATGCTATTTGCATCAAAAGCAGGTGCAGGAATTACAACAGCCGACAGCGGAACAACTACAGTCGTCGGCTGGCTCACCTGCGACTGTAATGCAGATAGAAGTGAAGCGAGCGATGACTCAATATCAACGGTCAATCCCGATTGTGGTGGCACAAGCACGCCATCAATCTCGCTACCCGTCCGTGCCGGTCGACGAGCCTTGCTCGCAACTTGGCTGACCAAATGGCGGAGCTGCCCACGATTAAAGGTAATAGACGGTAAAATATTGTGACCAACCAGCGCAGCTATCATCTGTTCGCGTACTTGACCAACTATATTGCCGTTACGACCGATTAAATAGGCTTGATTAACAGCCGACGAAAGATCTGCCTGTACTTGCAGCGCGGCATCGTTAGCAGTTGCGCCCGTTGCATTGCCAGTCAACGGCCAGCGCTGATCGTCAAAAACAAAAACTATGGGCGGTATTGGGTACGGCTGCAAACGTTCATCTAAATGGTTTAGCGCCGCCATACGCGTCAGGCCCCCAACGGGAATGCCGGACACATTAACGCCGCTATAAATGCGGTTAGCGTGCCAAAATTGCCAACTAACCACGCCGATTAGCGCAGTTAAAAACATCAATCCAAGCAGGAGGGCCAAGAAATCTAGTGATGTACGCCTAAGCCTAGGCTGTTCATCTGGTAAATACTGTATGTCTCGCAGAGTCTTTTGCATAACTAATTTTGTTGTCGATTATGATATCATGAGTGGTTGGGGCAAAAATGTGTCAAAAGGGTAACAATATTGGCCTTATTGTAAATAAAATAGTAACAATACTCAAAATGAATAACAGGAGAAAGGGGAGTGTAGAGAAAAGCACGTAAATATGACGAAATGCCTTATTCGGTACCAGATGAAACCACAGCGGTAAGCGATTGCTAACCGAAAGTATAGTACGATTTACTTCTCGACGAAGTAAGGATTGTAACAGTAGAAAGATTGTGACAATACTGCCAATAAGCAGCGTCCACTTATCGACCATATCTACAGACAAATAGCGCAACCCATCACTGCTTAGCCAAAGCGTTAAACTAATCACAAGCGCGCTTGCGGCGACCCCAACACGCACACGCTGTACTTCACGCCCCCCCACTGCCACAAGCAAACTAATAGGCAATAATCCCCAAAACAAGTATCGCCCCTGATGCTGCACAAATTTCAGATTATACAGGCCGTAACAGGCGAAAACAGCCAGCAACATTAGCCCAAGAAAGAGCAGAGACCAGCGCTGAAACTCGTTTAATCGTGGCCTTTTCGATCCTGGCAACAGCGTACGTAAAATGGCCCAAAGTAGCCCAAATGCAACCACTCCCGAACCGATGGTGAGCAGCGTATAAACTCTTTCATCTAGAAAAATTGACAGCCATCCGAATACGCCCCAAAAGCTGCGGAAGGTGAAAGAGAACGCCCGCTCCCAGTAGGCGGGCCACCCATATTGTGCAATCCAGTCGAGCAATGTGGGTTGGCCGGCAACGACCAGATCGTGCCACGCTAGGCCCAATGGATCGGTGATGCCGTACAGCCACATATTGCGGATCCACATGGGCAGCGCAATCAATAGCGCAGGGGTAAGCACCCAACCAACGTTGGAAATGGCGTGCGTGACGCGGTCGACGCCGGTTGTGCGCCACGTGATAAGCAGTACCATGAAGAGGCAGATGGGCAGCAGGGCGTATACGTATATTTTGGTCAGCAGTCCAAGGCCAAGCAACAGGCCGAGCATGAACAGGAGGTTGCGTTCCGGTTTCTGGTTCGCAACGCGCTGTGTGGAATGAGCTTCGATAAGCCGTTGTTTCATCCAGCGCAGCAGGATCAAGACGCTGGCGAGGATCAATAGTTCGGCGAGGGTGTCATTGTTGACGGATGCGGTCATGGCGGCGTGCATGGGCAGTGCGGCAGCAAACGCGGCAGCGCCGATCGACAACATCGGTCGTGCTGGAAAGATAGTTGCCGCACACGCATAAAGTAAACCCAAAGAGATGGTGGCGAGCAGAACCCCAAAGAGACGGAGCGCAATGAGTGCGATGCCGTATGGTTCGCCATTTCTTCCATCCGTATTATTGACCTCAAAACCTGCAAAAAGGCCATAAATGGGCGTGGCGACTAAATAATAGAGCGGTGGCTGATATGATTCATAGCGCATCGGCTCGACGGACATGCTGAGCAAAAATTTCTGGGAAATTAGTTCGCTATTATAAGCCAGATCGAAATCACCCATGGCAAGGACGGGGAGACCATTACCATGGGCGATGTGGGCGATATAGTTATAATGCGCTGGCTCGTCGGGCGCTTGCCACGCTGGCGTCTGCGTGGCGTAGAGCGTGCCGACAAACAGGTGGGCAATAAGGATTGCGATAAGCCAGCGGTTCGGGTGATAATTTTTGCTCAATCGTAATTGTAACTTAGTCGTTACCCTCTTCAATGCTGGTTGAAATTGTGGTGGGTTCCCGCAGTCTACGTAGATACTTTACTACATACCAAAGTAAACCGATAGATAGTAAGGTTATTGATAGTGCAATTTGAATTGGAGAAACATTGCGTTCACCTTCTTTGCTAATTTGAGTTGAAAAGTTAGTGAAATCTCCAGCGTGTACAATAGTTTCCAAATATTCAATTTCTTCATCCGTCTGACCAGATAAAACGATTGACAGAGAATATTTTTTTGATAGTGCGGTGATAAAAGACTGATAAATTAAACCATTAGGTGTATTTAATTTCATGTCCGTACGTGCAAAGGCTTTGCCATCAATATCGTATTCATAAATTTCATGATTTGGCTCATATGGCAAAGCAGCATGCATCAATTTTACGCCCGTTTCTAAATAGTCCTCAGCATCTTCCAAATCATGGTATTGGGCAACGTATTCTGCGGATATACGAATATTTGGATTGGATGCCTCTGTTCCCAGTGGATATTTTGAAATAGTGAGCAGTCCGATACCAACACTGTCGGTCTCGTCAATGAGATCGGGGTCGTATTCCTCAAGATTATTTCTTATTTTTTCTGATATCATTGCATCAGTTTGGGCATCAGCAATTGTCCAGTTTGGTGGTATTGGAATAGAAAAAAAGAAATAGTTATTTCGGTAAAGTTCTTCCGATATAAGCCCGTCGGTAACAGTTAGGAATGGGGATGATTTGGTACATCCACCGACAAAAAGAAGAAGACCAACTGCGAGCAGTACAAGGATTCGGAATCCCGCATCGGCTATCTTCAATTTTCCGCATCCTCTTCTTCTTCAATTTTCACAAAGAGCGCGCTCGGCTTTTGCAGCGCCTGACCGACGGGCAGTTCGATTGCTTGCCAGACGCCGATCGCCTCGCTGTGATCGTAGCGCAGCACTTGGTGCGTTCCACGGTCGTCTTCGATCTCTTGCGTGTATTGGCGGCCAAAAAGCGAGCCTTCGTAGCCAAGCGTGGTGTGCAGTTGTTCGCTGCTGTGGGGCAATATGGGTGCCCACATCAGTTTGAGCCAGTCGATGGCCTGCAGCGATACATAGACTGATGTCGCGGCCGCATCAGGATCAACTTTGATGGTTTTCCACGGCTCTTTTTCGTTAAGATATTGATTAACGCGCTGACTGAGGCGACGCACTTCGGTGAGCGCGGCTTTGATCTTGGCTGCGTCATAGAGTACGCCCACGCTCTCGAAGCCGCTGCGCACGTCGGCCAGCAACTGCTCGTCAATCTCGTCCAACGCACCCGGCGCGGGGATCGTTCCGTTGAAGCGTTTGTAGGCGAAGCCGACCATGCGGTTGACGAGGTTGCCCCAGTTTGCCACCAATTCGCTGTTGACGCGCTCGCGGAATTCGGTCCACGTAAATTCCGAGTCGGACGATTCGGGTGCAAGCGCGGTGAGCACGTAGCGCCACGCGTCGGCTTGATATTCTGCCAAGACGGTGTTGAAGCCGATGACGCGCCCGCGGCTGGTGCTAAACTGTTCACCGCCGATGGTGAGATATTCGTTGCTGGGCACGTCGTAGGGCAGGTTAAGTTTTTCGCTGCCTTCGCTGTAGGCTTGCAACATGCCCGGCCAAATGATGGTGTGAAAGGGAATGTTGTCTTTGGCGAGAAAGTTATAAATGCGGGCATCAGGATTGACGTTGGCGTCCCACCAATCGCGCCAAGCGTCTTCGTCATCATTTAGCTTGGCCCACTCGACCGCCGCGCTCAGGTAGCCTATCACCGCGTCGTACCAGACGTAGATGCGTTTCCCTTCGTAGCCTTCGACGGGAATGGTGATGCCCCAGTCGATGTCGCGCGTGATGGGGCGACCGCGCAATTCTTCGAGCTTGAGTTGGCCGCGCGTAAAGTTGATCACGTTGGGTCGCCAGTGCGCTTTGTTGTCGTCGTTGATCCACTCCAGCAGCGGCTTGTTCATCTTGCCCATGGCGAGAAAGAAGTGTTCGGTTTCGCGGATCTCTAGATCGGTGCTGCCGCTGAGCTTGGAGCGCGGGTTCTTGAGTTCGAGCGTGTCGTAGAGCGAACCGCAGTTGTCGCACTGATCGCCGCGTGCCTCTTCGTATCCACAATTTGGGCAGGTGCCTTCGACGTATCGATCTGCCAAAAATCGGCCAGCCTCGGTGTCGAAGAGCTGCTGCTGTGTGTCTGGGTAAAGATAGCCTTGCTTCAGGTGCTCGAGAAACATGCGGTGTGTCACGTCCCAATGATTCTGCGTGTCGGTATGGGTGTACATGTCGAAGGTTAGCCCCATCTTCAGGCAGCCATCGATGAAGAGCGGATGGTATTCGTTGATGATATCAATTGGATCAACGCCGCGCTCTTCGGCCAGCAGCGTTACGGGCGTGCCGTGCGTATCGGATCCGCTCACCATGAGCACGTCGTTGCCGATCATGCGCTGATAGCGTGCAAAGATGTCGGGCGGCAGGTAGGCCCCCGCTATCTGACCGATGTGCTTTTCGCCGTTGGCATAGGGCCACGCGACGCCGACAAGAATTTTTCTAGGGGTATTTGATGTTTGGGACACGAGTTTCTCCAAAGGGTTGCAGAGTTGAAAGGTTGAAAAGTGGTGAGGCCAAAACCAGATTGACAGAATGTCACCTTTCTACTGTGCAACTTTTCTACTTTTATATTTATTCGCCTGCCCAGCGACCAAGTAATGAAACAATGGCGTAGAGCAAAAGGGAAAAGAGCAATCCAACGGTAATGCAGCTTAACCCCAGCATGGCTCCATATGCGCCGTAGAAGAGCCAGATCAGCGCGCCGCCGACTAGGTAGAGTAGCACGAAGTAGAGTAGCACGAAGAAGCCAACGACCATCTGTGCTTCACTGCTGCGGGTAAATCTAGCTGCGTTAAAGCCTTTTGGTTTATTGGATCGCATCAGTTGATTATACCAAGCAGTGCCATAAAATAACATTTTTCTTGTTCTGTTTTTGTTCAAACAGCAAATGGTCATCTTCATGTTTTTACGTAAAAGGTCAGTATGTAAGCAAAGACTAAAGTGAAGGACACTTTCGTGAAAGATTTTAGATATTTGGTTACATGTGCCCAAGTTGTCTATAATGAAGTCTCAATACGAGCGGGTATCCTTGGCTCTCGCAATATCCTTCCACCTAATAATGAAGTTCTAGAGAAATTGATCGTATTATGAAAGCATTTTTGATTATTGGCCGAACAATCAAAGCGGCCTACGAAGAATTATTTTTGTGTGTGTTCATGAGTATTGCATGGTGGATCGGCACATTGACCGTTGTTTTGGCTGCGCCAGTAACGGTCGCAATGCACCGCGTCTGTAATCGGGCCGCCAACTATCAACGGGTAAATCATGATTTCTACTGGGAAGCGATTCGTCAAAATTTTGGCCGTGGGTGGTTAGTCTATCTGCTACATCTGCTGCTGCCAGCGTTAATCGCCTTTCAGATCTGGTTTTATTTTAATGGCACAGATACTTGGATGAATGTGGTTGGTGTTGCGTGGGTCTGGATCTTGATGTTGATCCTGCTGATGATGCAATATATGATGCCGCTCTTTTGGCAACAAGATGATCCGAGCATGAAATTGATTTTGCGCAACTCATTTCTGTTAGCGCTGCGTAATCCACTCTATACATTTATTATTTTGCTGTTTCAAGGGCTGTTTCTCGCACTAAGTGCGGTACTTATTTTGCCCCTTCTACTGCTGACGCCTGCGGTTCTTGCAATGACGGTCAATTTTGCACTGACGGGTCTATTGCAAGAGATGGATCTTGCGCCAGAGCCACCACACATACCCTCTTAAGGCTGAAACCACATTATGCAAAAGCAGCAAAGATAATTCCTAACATAATGGCAATTATAATTCGCCAGCACGCAAGTAGTTTCAACCCAACACGTTCATAGCAAAGGCTTCATGTCAAAGAATAGAATCGGCTTCGAACAAAAAAAACCGAATACAACAATATTTTTCTGGCGGGCTATGCTTTTTGGGACAATGCTATTTCTGGCTATCTTTTTCCTGACTGCATGTAATCAATCATCAATGGATATTCAGCCTGCACCCGTGGCTAATGAAGTAGATTTTCTAAATGCTGCCAGCAGTAAAGACAATGGACGTTTACCCACTGCGGATGCGGTCGAGTTGACTTTATGGACGCCAACCTTCTTTAATCCGGATCCGGAAGGTTCAAATGCGGCCAGCGATATATTGCGGGATGCATATGTCAATTTCGAAGCGACCCATCCCAATGTTTCCGTCAATGTCGAGCCAAAATCCGAGCAGGGTGGCGCTACTTTATACGAATATATAAGTAGTGCGTACAAAGTCGCACCATCGATTTTGCCCGACATTATTATGCTGGACTCACAGCAGTTGTGGGCAATTGCGGATCTTGGCTTGATTCCACCACTCTCTGCGGAAGAAGTTACCGCGCTGGATGACGTCTATCCCTTTGCTCAAGAAGCCGTGGCCTACAAAGATAATATTTATGGCATACCCTATGTAGCAAATATTTTACATACAGTTCAAGTAAGGACAGGTGCGGCTGATGTAGATGTCGCATCCATACCAAGCACGTGGTCAGCGCTGTTCGAGTCGAATGTCCCCTACTTTTTTCCTGCAGGTGGGCGAAATGGGCGCGGCAATGATACGCTGCTGCTGCAATATGTTGGTGCTGGGGGCGAGCTGACAAATGATAAGTCGTTGATGAATTCTACCGCACTGGTCGATGTATTAGAGTTTGTGTCGCAAGGAATAAAAAGACAGTTGATCCCGCGCAATGTAATTGATTTCTCTGATGTGGATAGTGCATGGCTTTCGCTAGGCACCACGCAGCGAGGGTTTGTAGAAATTTCGTCAACGCTCTATTTACAACAGCGTCCTTTGATAGGCGGTTCTTCATTTAGCGCAACGCCAACTAAGTCTGGCGAGCGAGTAACAATCGGGCGAGTTTGGGCATTTGCAATTCTCTCTCAAGAGCCAGAGAGACGTGCATTGGCGCTGGAGCTAATTGACAAGTTGGCTGCGCCCGCAGTGTTGGGGCCTTGGGGATTGAGCGCATCTCGGCTACCGGTACACCGTGCGGCGCTAAATAGTTGGGGCAATGGCGACGCATATTACGACTTTGTGCGTGACGAATTGGAAGCTGCGGTTGCGCTACCAAATGGAACTTCATTTGTAGGGTTTTCGGCCGATATCCATCAGGCACTGCTTGCCGTATTGAGCGGAGAAATTACGCCCGAAGAGGCTGTTGCCAATATTGAAAATCAGTAGAGATCGGCTGGGACTTCGTCCAATAGCGTCACCGTCCCCGCATCGCCATCTACGGCTAACATCATCCCCGTCTTGATGCGTTCGGTCGCCACGCCCGTTCCCATCACGGCTGGAATGCCATACTCCCGCGCCACAATCGAACCGTGCGCCAGTGCGCCGCCCACATCTGTGACTAGCCCAACCGCCTGCGAAAAGAGCGGCGTCCACGCAGGGGTTGTCGTCGTGCAGACCAAAATCGAATCGGGCTGCATTTTGTCGAAATCCGCAGTCGAGTGGATCACGCTGGCAGGCGCGGTCACTTTTCCGGTGCTGACCGCATAACCATCGAGAATTGGGCCACTGTTTGAGGCTGAATCGGTCGGCGTCGGGTCAAACATCTTTAGCTTTATTGGTCCCACTTTGAGCGCTGAATGCAGAGGCACTTTTGGCTGTGCCGTTAGCAGCTTACGCGACTCGCGCAACGCACGCCGCTCCTCCACCAGTTTCGACAAATCAGTTATAGATTGTCCAGCGGCACGCGCGCTGATCACTTCCATAATCTCATCACTATTCAAAAAGTAAATGTCGTCAGGCGTGGCAATGGCCCCAGCATCCGTCAGCCGCTGCCCCAATTCGTTCGCCAGCTTGCGCACCGTCGGCCACGCTGAGCCCAAATAAAACATGACGTGCTCGCGATAGGGCGCGAAGTGCTTCGTCCATTTCCACACCCATTGAAATAATCGGCGCAACAGTGGATTGAGCGCCTGTTCCGTCCGTGCGATTAACTCATCTCGCTCCCGCCCCATCTTGGCTTGGCGCACGCGCACCGATTCAGCAGGCGCGTTCTTAACCAGCGCCTTGAGGCTCAAAAATATGGGCAGCGGATCTTCGCTTTGCGTGGGCGCGACAAAGTCAAGATTGTAGATTTGATGACCGTACGCGGCGAAGTATTGCTCGATATGGTCAAGCACAGGCTGCCCGTCTGGGTGCGCGGCAATGGCTGACAGAAGTTGGTTGGCTGTCGTATTAAGAATAAGCTTGCGCAAAGGCTCAGCGTCACGAATGGTGTCGGCAATCTGCTCCATGTCAGCTTGGGCGTCGAGCGCCTTAGAATCAAAGCCGCGCAAAAAGGCCGAGCTGCCGAGCCCCGCTTGGGGCAGCGCATTGCGGAACAGTAGCGATTTGAGCAGCCAATCAAAGAGCGGATCAAGCGCACGTGAAAGCCCCAAACTAGCAGCGGATCCCCACCAGTAGGCACTGTCTGCCACGGCCATCTTTCTTACCCCGTCAAGCAATTGCTCGTCCGTCGCGGTGGCGAGGTCAAGCTCACCCCAGCGCGCGGCTAACGATTGGTAGTTCGGCAATACGTGCCCTGCCCAATCAAAGGCTGGCATTTTAAGCATTTTGAAGATGCGGGGATAGATAAAGAGAAGCGCCTTCACTGTATTCGCATCTATTTTGAGGGTAGACGTTGTATACGCATACCCATTAATGGTGTCGGCAAATCCATGCGGCATCATCTTGCCCAAGTCGAATCGAACGTTGGATAATTCGCCCATAGAAATGAGCAATCCGCCAATAGATTCTCTGATCCCACGCTGCACGTAAAGATCTTCAAAGAGTGGCGAGAGCGGATCGGGCATGTGTTCCACAATTTGGCGACGCATCCAGATGGTGTTTGGCGTGGGCGGCTCCCACGTCACATTTTTGAGTGGAGCGGCTGGTAGGGAGGTGATGGGACGCGCTTGCAGGATGGCAATTGTACCGTCCGCGATTGCCCACTCAATGTCCATCGGTATAGCATAATGGGCTGCGATCTGCGTGCCGATCCGCGCTAGTTTGATAGCGGTGGCATCATCCAGCACCGCTAGATTTTGCTTCGCTGATGGAACGGATTGCTCTTCCGTGCCGATCTCTGTGCGCACAGTCATCACTCTTTTGACCGCGGTTTCGCGAGAGACGATCTGCCACTTCGCTTGATCAACCACCACGCTGTCGGGCGTTACCAACCCGCCGACAATCGCTTCGCCCAACCCCCACGTCGCGTTGATGAGGATTTGGTCGCGCTCGCCATTGGTCGGGTTGGCGGTAAAGAGAATGCCAGAAGAATCAGCGGCGATTAGCGTTTGCACAACCACTGCGAGGCTGACATTGGCTGAGTCGATCCCTTGGCGCAGCCGGTAGGCAATCGCACGGGCCGTCCAGAGGCTGGCCCAGCATTTTTTCACCGCGTCCAGCAACGCAGCTTTCCCTTGAATATTAAGAAAAGTATCTTGCTGCCCAGCAAAACTGGCATCCGGTAGATCCTCTGCCGTCGCAGAAGAACGCACAGCAACCGGCCCAACTCCAAGGTCTTGCCACATCGCCACCAATGCAGCCTCGATCTCATTAGGTATGGCCGCATCTGTAAAAAGCTGCTGGATTTTCTCGGAAGCGGCTTGGCTGGAATGTGGATCGTTGATGGAAACGGCGTTGGCGAGCTCGACATTTTTTTGTTGGAGGCCATGCGCCTGCACGAAAGCATCATACGCCGTCGTCGTTAAGACGAAGCCAGCAGGCACGGGAAAGCCTGCCATTATCAGTTCGCCCAAATTCGCCCCTTTGCCACCGGCGCTAGGGATGTTGATTTTATTTAATTGCGTAAATGAAATTGTATAGGTCATCTTTGAAGGTAGTCGCGCAGTCTGCTTAATAGCAGAAAATGGTCTTTTTACATTGGTTGTTTCACGTCAGGTACTCAACAAGGCTGAGCGCAATATTCGCCAGAAGCTGCCGAGATCGTCACCAAACATTGCCGAGCAGATGGCGCACCTTAAATTAGAGATCTTACCGAATCCAGCGCTAAAAAAAGCCACCAAATGGGAATCGATGATCGAAGCGAAGACGCACCAATATTAGCCGCTGCCGTGATGGCTGATGTAGATCGAATTTTGTCCTTGAATACGAAATCCACACAAGATGTCGCGCAACAGTGCGGCATTCCGATTCAAACGCCAGCACGCTCTGTTCAGAATATTCACGGAAGAAACGTTATTCCAGTACGCGTTACCCCAAAACAACAGGCATGGCCTTGTACTGATGCCAGCCCGGTCGTGCGGCCAACTCTAGTTCACTCGGTTCAACCGCCAGACGCAGATTGGGATTGCGCTCAAATAATCGCTGAATGGCAATCTTCGTCTCCAGTCGTGCCAGCGGTGCGCCAAGACAGTAGTGAATGCCCTGCCCAAAGCCTAGGTGACGGTTGGGCGAACGTGTGATGTCAAAAACCTCTGGATTTTCAAAGATGTCAGTATCGTGGTTGCCCGATCCAAGCAGCGGCATGACGGTTGATCCTTTGGGTATCGTCACGCCGCGGATGGTTATATCTTCGGTCGCATACTCCGGCTTGGTGCCGTAAAGCGGCCCATTGAAGCGCAGCACCTCTTCAATAGTCGAGTCGATCAGCGACATGTCGGCGCGCAGGCGTGCCAACTGCTCGGGATGGGTTAGAAGCGCGTAGGTTGCGTTGGTAATCAGGTTGTAGGTCGTCTCGTGTCCGGCGATAATTAGCAGAAAGACCATAGCCACCAGCTCATCTTCGGAAAGCTTCTCGCCTTCCTCTTCAGCGTCAATCAGCGCCGTCAGAATATCTTCACCTGGGTTGGCGCGCTTGCGCTCAACCAAGCCGCGCACAAATGTGGTCGCCTTTGGCAGGTCGAAGGCCATCGTCTTAACCAACTTGAAGCCGGAAAAGCCATCGGTGAGCGCGTCTACAAAGCCTGCAAATTCTGGCACTTCTGCTACATCGACGCCCACCATCTCGGCAATCACGGTAACGGGAATGGGGCGCGCGAACGCCTCCATTAGCTCGACCTGTCCCCGCGCCTGCATTTCTTTCTCGGCCTTATCGAGTAGCTCTGCCGTCAGCGTTTCGATGCGCTCTTCCAAGCGGGTGAGTTGGCGCGGGGTAAACGCTTTGTGAACCAGACTGCGCAGGCGGCGATGGTTTGGTTCATCTTCGTTGATCATGCTGTTGATCATCAACTTCACCGACTTGGGCAGAGGAAAAGGCATCCGTCCACCGCCGCCCGTCGCGACGGTACGGTTGCGTATAAAGCGCGGGTCCTTGAGCATAGCAACGCAGTCGTCGTAGCGGGACAAGAGATAAGCACCCATGATGCCCATCAGTTTGCCCTTGTGGACAGGATCGTTCTCACGCAGCCACTGGAAGTAGGCGTATTTGTTGTCGGTAAATGCTTTGCTATTCAGGTTGAGCGGCTTTTTCATATCTATATTTGTGATTGTTTGTGGTGCTATTGTTGTAACTGTCATCAATCTGTTCCTTTTTCTCTAGATAGGCAATTATCAATCCGTTTAATAAAGCGAACGCTAAACTGTTTCTGGAAACCACATCTTCAAAACATCGGGCGCAATGAGCCGAAGCGATCCGCTGGGTGCAGCGAGTACACGTTCTATGCTCTGTTCATAAGCAACGAACATGGCACTAATTTCGATTAGCATCGCTTCATTTGGTCTTTCGTTTAGCAATTGTTGCGCGATGGCGTCGGAGCAAGCCTGCCCCATTCCCATCACAATATCGGCTGCGTGCTTCGGGTGTGTAACGTTAAATATTTCTTCGTTCAACCCTTGCTGGATTATATCGGCGAGCAGCGGAACAACCAGCGCCCGCCCCTCTTCTCGCAGCTTGGTGCGCAGCAGCACATTTTCATCCAGATAGAGTACACGCGTGATTTCAAGCAAGAATTCACGATTTGCCGCTTTCCAATTATTTGTACGCGCAAAAAATTGTTCGAACTTCTGGATAGCATCCATCTCCTTATCCATCACCACCGGTTTGAGGATCATCAGCGTTTGCTGGATCAGGCGTTCGACCAGCGCGTTCAGCAGTGCCGCCTTAGACTCAAAGTAATGATAAAAAGTACCTTTGGCGACGTTTACCACCTTAATTATCTCTTGCACCGAAGTTTGCTCATACCCATTGCTGTAGAAGAGCTCCTGTGCCACGTCTAGAAATTCGGTGTACCGTTCATCATATTCTTTAACAATTCGGGTCATGCCTGTTTCCTTCAATAAATATTTTTTGCTGGCTTGCCGACTGACCGTCGGTCAATTACAAACAAAAGATTACTCCTCATTTGTGTAAAAGTCAAGCAAGTCGTCCAAGACAAGAAGCTTATTATGCTCAATACATTTTTTTAAAAGCTAAATGCCGCCACTCTGGGCGAAAGACATATACTTATTCTTCTCACATTGTTTACAAAAAACTGTCTGAAAATCCGTCAAAATTGGATAGTCATTCCGCAAAAGCGTAAAGAAAAGCATCATTATTAACACAGATACTGCACTTTTGCGGAATGATTGATGACAGCGCGATCTTTTCAGGCAGTTTGTAAGAATTATTTATTCTGTTTCTTGTTTCGGGATTGCTGTAAGGCAGCTCCGATGGCAACACCCACTCCGGTGCCGATTGCGATACCAACAGCGATATTATCCATGGCTGCGCCGATGCCAACGCCGATACCAACGCCAAGCGCAATGCCAATCCCCATCATGCTGCCCTTTTCTTTAGAGCTTTCGTCTTTTGATTGATTTTGCTGATTCATTTTTGGTTTTCCCGCTTCAAATTATTGTCTGTATTCACTCAGCAGGCAAGGCCATTGCCTTGACTAGTGCTTAGCGGCGCAAATGCCATGAAGGCTGCTTGCCGTAGTCTTTGGTTGTCAAGTCGGCAATCAGGTAGCTCGTCGCCACTGACTGATGAGTTGAACTATGAGTTGGATCTTTCCCGAAAATAGCCGGCCATAGGCATTCTCTGCTAGATTCCTTTTTCAAGCGTAAAAGCGACATTAGTCAGCTTTTCCGACACAGTCCACAAACGCTGGGCAACGGCCATATCGTGTGACCGTGCGCTTGACGTCACTTTCTCTGGATTGCCCCCTATTTCTGCCAACCCTGATGGTCCAATATAGTCACCACCCCGCACATTATCATCAGTTGCAGCATAGAGCGACGGTAGCGCCCCGATTGGCTGTGCTTGGGCAAAGAGACGGCTCATCAGATTCATACCTGCGGTATCGCCCTGCAAATTAGTCGCAGTGTAGCCAGGATGCGCTGCCACCGCAATTGTATCGTGGCCCGCCGCGGTAAGCTGACGCTGTAGCTCATAGGTAAAGAGCAGATTGGCAAGCTTACTCTGTCCATATGCGAGCATTGCACTATACTCTTTTTGCTGCCAGTCGAGATCATCAAAATCGATCTGACCAAAGCGATGAGCGATGCTGCTCACGCTAATAACGCGTGCATCGGGCGTAGCATTCAACAGATCAATGAGTTGTGCCCTTAATGCAAAACGCCCCAGATGATTCGCTCCAAACTGTGATTCGAAGCCTTGTTTCGTCGTACCATAGGGCGGTACCATAACACCGGCATTGTTGATGAGCAGGTCAAGCTGACCGAAGCGTACCTTAAATCTGCCCGCAAATTGATGCACCGAATTGAGATCGGCCAGATCAAGCTGCATGACCTCGATTTTGCCATGAAGATGTAGCGCACGGATTTTTTCAGCCGCGGCATTCGCCTTTTCTGAATTGCGGCAAGCCATAATCACGATTGCACTGTGTTGTGCCAACACCCGCGCGGTTTCGTAACCAATTCCGCTATTTGCCCCCGTGACGATAGCGATCTTTCTATCCATGTTGGATACGCTATCTTCTATCCAGTCGTTCTACTTACGACCCTTGGCAAAGTAGGCGAGTGGACCAATAGTGTTGAAAAAAAGGCCCACTCGCCATGCAGGCTTGCTACCGTTGACCTTCGTCGCAGGTCGACCACTCAAGTCTCGCCATGCGACGACGAATAAGCCGATTTGAAGAATCGCCAGCTTGATAATCGCCGCTTTCTGCCACAGTTTTAAGCCGCTCCAGCTTCGTTTTTTGTTCATATCACCTGTCTATTTCCTTCACACCGTTTATGCTCTCGATGAGTACTATGTATCAGCAAACCCACTGTATCAGCGCGACCACTTGATCTGAAACTCGATCTCCTCTTCGTCATCTTCGCGCTCATGCTCAATCGTATAGGTAGCGCGTACGGGCACGTAAATGCGCTCGTTATCAATCATAATCTCGAACTGCTTACCCTGTTCAATGGCATCGGCCAGCCGCCGCAGTTTGGCAACAAATTCGCTGTGTGGATATGCTTTTTCGATGTCGCGCTCAGGTTTTGTATCCATAATTATTATCCTTTTGTCTATGATTTGTGCTTCATCAGTTGGTGCAGGGCTAGTGTTGTTAAACCAATCGCCAAAAATATAGTAGTCTGTGCCTCCATATCCAGAACGTTGAACATGATTGAGACAACACCCATCGTTAATCCAACGGCAATCAAGATGAGGTGGATTAGTGGTCGTTTTGTTTCTGTATCTATCACTGTCATTTTCCTTTAGCTTGCTCTACTTTGCAGTAAAGATTGAGCTTTTCTTGCAGTAAGGAGAATTGAAATTGCCATCACAAGTGCGGTTGCTATGGCCGCCCCCGCAACGATTGGCACGCCCATATGTTTTGCCGCAATACCAGCAAAGGCCCAGACGAGCACCAACCCGTAGGCAATGTCTCGCCTCACCTGCGTCATAATAAGACCCACTATTGTGGCGACGCCCAACATAATTGCGGTCCAAATTTCGGGCGAGAGCCCGCCACCACCCCAGCCAAAGTAGTCAAAAATCACGGTGACGTTGACAATTGTTGCAACCGTAATCCAGCCTAGGTAGACGCTGAATGGAATATGAGTAGTCCATTGTTCCGCAACTGATACAAGCTTAAATTCTGGACGCAAACGCAAATAGATAGCAATCAGCGAACCTAATATAACCAACATAATGGCCAACGATAGCGGCACAATTTGGTAGTGCCAAGCTAGGATCCACGAGATATTTGCAATAGAGCTAACGAGAAAGGGCGTGCCGATCGAGCGCAGCCGTGGATTGGTTCGCTGCGAGGGCAGTGCTTGAAAAATGGCAAACGCCACTAGCCCCGTATAGATGAGACCCCAAATTGAAAAAACGTAGCCAGCAGGCGTGATATATATTTCGTAGCGATCCGAGAGTTCGCCCGTATCCATCCCGTTGATTGGTAAAATATTTGCTAGCGCATTGATTGCGATAGTCGACACCACGGCCACAACTACCAAGACCTGTCGCCAACGATCTGCGGATGTTCCTTGTTTGGAGTCTGTGGTAAATTGTGTGTTGCTTTCTTGCATAGTAACTGTATCCATAAGTATAGTTCTTTTTTCCTTTTAATTTGTATGATTTTTCGGCACGGTTCACAAATGGACAAGATGAGGTAACAGATCCAATTTGTATAGGTGCGATATAGAAATCCATATGCATCAGGTTAAACGTTATGTCAGTATGGGTATAGAAATCGCCCTATTATTTGTAAACATCGTCTTCTGCCAAATAAGCCATGCCGATTTTTTTAAGATAGTATTCTAGCTAAATTTTCGCATTAACATCACTACTAATTATAAAGTCGCTAAAGCGGGTGACAAAATTTCTGGATGAGTTCCATTACGGCCGTCTGACTCGACGGCTTTTTGTTTGCGAAACTGCCGATTGTAAAGCTGTGCGTATGCGCCTTCACGCGCAAGCAGCAGCTCGTGGGCGGACCGTCCATCCCTTCCAACCGCTTTCTCCAAAATTCGTCCCTGCTCTAGCACAATAATCTGGTTCGCGTTCACAATTGTGACTGCACAATATCCGCATAGAGAGGGCTGATACGCAGCAATTCGTCGTGGGTTCCCTGCGCCGCAATGAATTCTGCGTCTGGTATGGGAAACCTGTTAAAACAGCTTCAAGATCGACACCATAACGTGATTTATCACGTTTTCCATAGCAGGCTGGAAATTCATTTCTAGTCAACCCTTCTCTTGGAGCTTTCCAACCAGCACTTCATAATTGCCTTCAGCTTCTGTCAGCTCATCATCGGTCAATTCGCCCCATCTCTCTTTGGCGCTGCCCATTAACTGATTCCATTTGCCTTTTAGAATATCGCTATTTATTGCTTCTCCTTATGTTTTTGTTCATATCGGTATGCGGCTGAAATTGCGCAACTCTGCAAAGGACAAATAATGCAATTTCAGTTTGCCGCCCATATGAGTGAAAATTTATATTTCGTTATCTCATTACGATACTGCTTTTGTAATTAGCAGGAAGCTGTTGTTTTCTGCGCCTCCTGTGCTCTCAGTTTAGCAATGCGCACTGTTCGTATCTAGTGGTTGGAGTCATAAGTGGATATGACAAGAAACATAAAACGATGTGATAGGTGTCATAGTAATTTCCTGTAGACGATCAATTTATAGCTTTTGCGCGACAAACGGGTATAATCGGGCTAAATCACTTCCCCCCATTCACGAGAAACTGAATATGACCTTTAAAGAATTTTTTAAGCGCTTTCTTGCCGTTCTTTTTGTGCTCTTGCTCTGGGCAGGAATTTGGGCCGCCCGCTCTACGCTTATTCTGGGCTTTGCCGCGGCCATGATTGCTGTGGGGATTAGCATTCCATCGGGCTGGCTTCAGGGCCGCGGGCTGCGCCGAGGATGGTCCATTGCGCTATCTACCTTGGGCATATTTGCCGGTTTGTTGTTGCTAATTCTCTTTGTTATCCCGCAGCTTGTGATAGGGCTGGCCGATCTATTTGGCAATGTTCCCTCTGCCATTCGTGCGGTCCTGGACGTGTACCAAAGCGTGCGTTCATCAGGGGACTTCTTGCAGAATGCGCTACCTGCGTTGCCCGAGGCAAGCGAAAACACAACGATTGCACCAGAACGCGCTCGAGAGATTCTCAATCAGCTAGTTGATGCTAGTCTAGCCATTGCCCCCACTCTGCTTGGCGGGGTCAGCACGGTAGTTGCTGTTGTGGTGAATATCGTCTTTGTTCTCTTTATCAGCATCTTCTTTCTCGTCGAACCCAAGATTTACGTCAAGGCCAGCCTCTTTCTCTTACCCAAACGCTATCACGAGCGCGCCGTACACGTTTGGAACGAGCTCTATCACACCGTGCGCATGTGGATCACATCGCTCTCTCTTTCGATTGCCATTACCGCAGGATTAGTCTGGTTTATTCTGGGCGTTGTGTTGGGGATGCCGAATGCCATTGTGGTTGCGGTCTTTGCTGGCCTAGCAACATTTGTTCCAAATGTCGGCGCATTTTTGCCGCTCATTCCCATTCTCATCTTCTCCCTTGCCAGCGACAATCCAGTGCAAGTTTTTTATATGGCTCCAGCCTATTTAGCAATCCAGCTATTTGAAAGCAACGTGATTACTCCCTCAATTGTGAAGGCTGAATTGGAGATACCGCCCGGTGCGCTCATGCTCTTCCAGTTATTGATCACCATTGCCTTTGGCGCGCTAGGGCTGCTGCTTGCTGTCCCCATGTTGGCGGTGCTGGTGGCGCTAGTCCGAGAGGTTTACTCGTATGATTTACTTGGGTTGCGCAATGAACAGATCGCGCTCGGAACGGACCGCGAGGGGAAATTAGTGTTGGTGGACAAAGAACAAATCGTATCGATCGGAGAGGATACGACGACTGTAGAACTAAATGAGACTGGATCGCTGGCGCTCCCTGAAGATGCCTAAAGAAGCAGGTTGTGAAGTTACTTTGTTTGCGTCAGTATTTCATATTGCGATACAATCGTAACAAATATCCCTGTTTATTTTTACCATAAAGGTTATAATAGATTAGATGGAAGTATTCTTCGACTCTGAGCGGCTTGCCAACTTATTGCAGTCCGGCAAAAAGCTACGCAAGGAATATGGAGCTGAAAATGCAAAGTGGATACCTAAGCGTCTGGATAACCTGCGCTTTGCAGGAAATATGGAAGAGATGCGTTCATTGCCGGGAAGAACCCATGAATTACGCGGTGATCGAGCCGAAACCTTTGCCATCAACCTAAAAAATGGCTATCGGCTTATTTTTAAGCCCGCAGATGAACCACCCCCACGCAAAGACGATGGTGGGCTGGATTGGCGAGCGATACGCTCAATTGTGATTATTACAGTGGAGGACTATCATGACTGAAACAAGAATACGATATCAGCCAGAGACAGTTACCCCCCCGGGTAACACAATAGCCGATCTGTTGGATGAGCGCTGCATGACCCAGACTGAACTTGCTCAACGCATGGGGCGTCCGGTGAATAAGGTTAATGAGATCATTCATGGCCGACGTGCCATCACGCCAGAGACTGCACTCCAATTAGAGCGCGTATTAGGCACCTCCAGCTCATATTGGCTCAATCACGAGGCGCATTATCAAGCATACAAAAAGCGCATGGAGGATGAGAGTAGATTAAGTCAGTGGCATGAGTGGCTTAATTTAATGCCACTCAAACAGTTAAAAGAGCAGGGAATTCTGTCCAATATTCACAATCGTGGCAAAAATAAGAACCAATTGGTGCGTGAGCTACTCAAGTTCTTTGGCGTTATATCCCCCTTAGAATGGGAAACTGTGTATGGGTCCATGCAGACAGCCTATCGACAGAGCATGCCAGAACAGAGCGATTCTTACGCAACAACGACATGGTTACGGCTGGGAGAGCTACAGGCAACTGATATCGATTGTGATATATATAATCAACAAAGTTTTATAGAAGCATTGCTCACTATTCGCTCACTTACTGTTGAAACGCCTGCCGTTTTTGAACCGCGCCTACGTGCCATATGTGCTGAGGCTGGCGTAATATTGGCATTGGTTCCGGCGATTCCAAAGGCCCGTGTAAGTGGAGCGGCACGTTGGCTCAACGGCAGGCCGCTTATTCAGCTATCGCTTTATGGTAAGAGCAACGACCGCTTCTGGTTCACCTTTTTTCATGAAGCAGGCCACATTCTTAAACATAGCCGAGAATTTGTCTTCCTAGATGATCGTACTCATGGCCAGCTCAATGCGTTAGAACAGGAAGCCAACGAGTTTGCTGCCGATTCTTTGATTCCTCCCGAATTTCGAGCAGAGTTCTCAGCTCTGAACTCTAAAGTTGCGGTCACCGACTTTGCCGAACGTATCGGTATCCATCCCGGTATTGTTGTCGGGCGTTTACAGCACGAGGGAATCGTGCTGCGCTCACACATGAATGGACTGAAAACGACGTTCGCTTGGAAAGCATAACAATATAGATGACCAGAAAATTTCTGCCCTCCCATCTCGGAATTATCCAGAGTAGATTGGGCGAGTGTCGATGCAAGACTTTTCTGGCGAAGTATACCAAACTGTGATCAACATCTCACCGCCCTCGCATCAACCGCACCACTAACACTGCACTCAACAAAATTGACGCCATAAAGGCGAAGAAAGCCACCGTCGATAGCGGCACGCTCCCGATGCTGGTGGGGATGCTGACGGCAATAGCCGATCCACCCATCATGCCGCCCAAAGGTAGCGCAATCGTCAACCACTCGATGCCGCGGTTCAGCTTCTCGACTTCTTTGTTCAGATCGCCCGTGTTGATATGCACTTCTAGCTTGCCCTGTCGATGTTGATCGATCCAGCTCATGATAGCCGTTTGCAGATCGGGAAGCTGCCGCGCTACATCTTTCACCGTACGCAACACCTGCTTCTTCGCCCCTTCTTTGAGATTGTCAACGCTCACCTCTGCTCGCATCAATTCCTTTACCACATCAAATGCCACGTGGACCATCGGTGTCTCGTGATCCAGCGCGAAGACAATCTCTTCTGCCTGTGCCAATGTCTTAATTGCCAGCGTTAAGCTGCTGTCAAAACGCAGACCGTGCGCATACATTGCATCCATTGTGGCCGTAATCACCGCAGACAGTGAATCCGCGGCTTCGGCATAGACCAGATAGCGATCCACCAATCGCGCCATGGCCCGCTGAAAGCTCGCCTCATCCACATGTTCGGTAAATTGAGTGCTTAAGCGCATGACCACCTGCGCTAAGCTGTAGGCATCCTGTTCCAGAATGGCCCAGAGCATATCGGCAAAGTCAAGTCGCTGCGTGGCGCTTAGCTCGCCCATCATGCCCATATCTAAAAAGACAATTTGGTTTGTCTCTAAGTTAACCAGCACGTTCCCCGGGTGCGGATTGCTGTGAAAAAAGCCATCTACAATTAGCTACTTGACCATTGCCCGCAAGAACTCTCTTGCCAAAGCTTTGCGATCGATACCCGCCAGATCCATCGCTGCGGTGTCGGTGATTTTCACCCCCCTGACGAACTCCATGGTCAAAATGCGCGACGAACTTAACCCTCTAAAAACATCAGGCACATGAACAGAGGGAATCGCAGCCATTGCTTTTTGCAGGCGGCGTCCATTATAGATCTCGTTATCATAATCCAATTCACGAATCACGTTAATGGCAAACTCATTCACGATACCGTCGATATTATTGTGGCGCGCCCAATCAAATCGTCGCGCTGCCGCGGCCACGCCATCTTGAATGATGTGCAGATCGGTACCAACTTTTGTGACGGTACTGGGGCGCTGTACTTTGACTACCGCCTCTTGTCCACTGTGCAGCACGGCACGGTGAACCTGTGCGGTCGAGGCTGCGGCCAGTGGGATTGGATCGAAGCTCTCAAAGAGATTTTCGATAGAGTCACCCAACCCGTCCTCAATCAATTCCTGCGCTCCTCGGTTGGAAAGGGCGGAACGCTGCTCTGCAATTTAGACAATTCCACCACCCATTCAGGCGGCAGCGATTCGGCCTAGCTGGAGATCATCTGACCAATTTTGACATAGGTAGGGCCAAGTTGCTGGAGCATAATACGCACCTGTGCGGGCGTGCTGGGCACCTCGACTTTCCCGGCGTGGCGGGCAAAAATCTGTTCGACAAAAGTGCGTGCATTGCCCAGCCAACCTTGGCTCCCCACAAACTGCAATCCATAGCGCCAGAGCGTATCGTAGACTTCTTGGAAGCGCAGATTTTCGACTTTGCCGAACCAATGGAACAGGATTGTGCAGATGAATCAGGTACACAGGGACAAAAACGAACAGGACATTACGGAGTCGTTGGGATGCAGGAACGAGCACAGCTTGTTAATGGTCACGTAACGATTGCAAGTCAATCACAAGAGGGAACGGCGGTCCGGTTAATCATCTGAAGAACGGGAACAATAAGTGCTGTCGTCACAAGTGTAAACTCAGTAAAAAATCTTGTTTTACATTCTGCGTGGAATGACAGACTGCGTCCCAAGGCGCAAAACGCCAGGTATCTGTTCCCACATAGAGCGTGAGGAAGCAAAAAACCTTAAGTTTATACACATGGTGCTGCCATAAATATGCTGAATGTAAGAACAGAAGGAGCAGTAAAATGCGCGTGGTAATATGTGACGATCAGGGAATTGTGCGAGAAGGGATAAAGATTATACTAATGGCTGCCCGAGATATAGAGGTAGTCGGCATTGGCAGCGACGGGGCCGAAGCGGTTGATCTAGTTGCAGAAACAAAGCCAGATCTCGTTTTGATGGATTTGAAGATGCCCATCATGAACGGTATTGAAGCTACGAGACAAATTGTTCGCCAGCACCCAGAGATCCCTGTGCTGGTGTTGACAACCTATGACGCAGACAAGTGGGTATTTGATGCTATTCGCGCGGGGGCAAAGGGCTATATTCTCAAAGATACGCCCCACGAACAGCTAATTGCTGCCGTGCGAGGGACGGTAGCGGGGCAGAGCCACATTGATCCAGATGTTGCTGGCAAGCTGCTCGATCAGGTTACGCGTACAATTTCCTTGCTACCATCTGATGTTGAAAAGAAATTGAGCGAACGAGAGCTAGATGTACTCCGCTTGATCGCTATCGGTCAAACGAATGGCGAAATTGCTAACAGTCTAAGCCTCTCTGAAGGGACCGTTCGTAATTATGTAAGCGGTATTTTGACTAAGCTTGAGGTATCCGACCGTACACAGGCCGCGGTGATGGCGCTACGCCATGGATTGACGGAAGAATTATCTGCGCCAGAATAATCAGGCCGAATCTATTACAGAGATCGAGTGATTATCTAAAGACAGTCTTTTATTTTGTACGAAGTTGTGGGAATGAGCCGTGCTTTCACTATCAGTCACGTTGGGACAATCTTTTAAATAGATCCTAAAACCAAAACCACTTAAATAAGAATTACTCTACTTTGAATGGGTCTAATGCTTATCTGAGCGGTCTAGACCCTACAACACAAAAAGCCATGCAGGAAATTATTCCTTGCATGGCTTTTTGTGTTGTAGGTAGGCGGCAACTATTTAATATCTACAGCTGCGCCTTCTGCTTCAAGTGCAGCTTTTGCTTCGTCTGCTGCATCCTTCGCAACACCTTGCAAAATTGGTGCAGGTGCGCTTTCAACAAGTTCCTTGGCTTCTTTCAGGCCAAGACTTGTGAGACCGCGAACAGCCTTAATTACGTTGATCTTCTTGGCACCAACATCTGTCAAGACAACATCAAAGTCTGTCTTCTCTTCTTCTTCAGCGGCATCGCCACCGCCCATACCGGGCATAGCCATTGCCATTGCTGGTGCTGCGGCGCTAACACCCCATGCATCTTCCAACATTTTTACAAGCTCTGATGCTTCTAAAAGGGTAAGACCATCCAACTGTTCTTTAATTGCTGCTAAATCAGCCATAATATATATCCTTTAAATTTTTAAGAGTCAATTTATCGACTTTGTTGTTATTCTTTTAGCGGTTATGCTGTTTCTTTAAGCTGCTCTGCGCGTGCGTTGAGAACACGCGCCAGACTGGAACCCGGTGCATTGACTATGCCGACCAAATCGCGTGATGGGGCACTGATAACGCCCAATATCATAGCGAGCGTCTGCTCCTTTGTTGGAAGATCTGCCAGTGCGGCTGTATCCGCTGCGTTGAGAACAGATTCTTCTAATAAACCGCCTTTAATCTCTACGATTTCAGTGCCGTCGTCCTTGATCCATTTATTTAATGACGTAACGCCACTACCCAGATCTTCGCTCAAGAATACGATAGCGTTTGGTCCGCTCAAAAACTCTTCCGGCTGTGCTTTCCCACTCTCTTCAAGTGCTCGTCGAAACAGTCGGTTCTTTACAACGACATATGACGAATCCGTCTTCCCTAGCTCCGAGCGTAAGGCACGAACCTTAGAAACGCTAATTCCCCGATAGTCAGTAAAAACCATCCCACCAGCGTTATCGATATAATTTTTGTATTCTTCGATTAGCTCTTCTTTTTTCTCTCTAGAAATTGCCAAGTTAATTCACCTCCTTTAAAGGCTGTAACAGAAACGTTCTTACAAATAAAAAAAAGCTTCTACAGTGTGCGTAGAAGCTTTTAGGTCAATAATAAGTGGCCAAAGTGATGCGTATGGTCTGGGCAGCCACCCAAATTCATACTGCGCTTATGTTTAGCTCTTATTGTTGGCCTCGGCAGGTTGCAATCATGATTGCAATTAAACAGATGTACCTGCTGTCTTTAGCACAGACAATAGTTAGTTGTTTTTAGTTGTAATTATTTGTTATATTTATCTTTAAAAATAAATCTTGTTTTAATTTCCAAAGATTTTACCAAGTATTCAAGTATCTTTCCAATAATTCAATAAATAGTGATGACCACTTAAGCGAATTTATATTATCGTTACGACGTGCGTAACTCTAACGATGCATTTGAGTCCATAATGATGCCTGGCCCCATTGTACTCGTAATCGTGGCTTTTTTCAAATATGTGCCCTTAATACTAGATGGTCTAGCGGCTGCAACAGCCTCCATGATAGCCGCAAGGTTTGCCATAATTTGGTCTTCGGTAAAGCTTGCCTTGCCGATTGAAATGTGCAAGTTGGAGGTCTTATCGATACGATAATCAACACGACCAAGTCGCGCCTCGTTTATTACACGGGGCAAATCTTCTGCTGGGACAATTGTCCCTGTCTTTGGACTAGGCATCATATTGCGCGGACCAAGAACACGGCCGAGTTTACCAACAACGCGCATCATATCGGGCGTAGCTAAAACCATCGTAAAATCAGTCCAGCCATCTTGGATCCTGTCTGCCAGTTCGTCTGCACCCACTTCATCTGCACCGGCTTCTTTCGCTAGGGCCTGCCCTTCGGGATTGGCGAAGACGATAATCGTCTCGTCGCGGCCCGTACCGCTTGGCATTGTAACAACACCTCGGATCTGCTGATCAGCATGGCGAGGGTCAACGCCCATAGAGAGATGAATTTCGATTGTTTCATCAAACTTGGCTGTTGCAAGCTCTTTTACAAGCTTCACCGCATCAGTGGGTTGCATTGGTTGCGTTCGATCTACTTTTTCTGCAATACTTCGGTAACGTTTTCCACGTTGCGCCATATTAAACTCCCTTGTGGTTCGAACGGGAATATATTCCCCTCCCACTTCTATAATATCTTCTATAAATTCTATCGGTAATTGACCTATCTGCATATAACAAATAGATAATGTTATGCTACTCGGCTACTGTTATGCCCATGCTGCGGGCTGTCCCCGCGACCATCTTCATCGCGCTTTCAAGCGACACACCAACAAGATCATCCAACTTAACTTCTGCAATCTCTTTGATCTGCTGCTGGGTTAGTTCGGCCACTTTGGTCTTATTCGGTTCGCTGCTCCCCTTATCGAGACCAGTTGCGCTGCGAATCAAATCTGCCGCAGGTGGTGTTTTGGTAATAAAGGTAAATGACCCATCTGTAAAAATTGAAATTTCAGCTGGAATTACCTGCCCCGCCTGCTGCTGTGTACGAGCGTTATATTCTTTGCAGAATCCCATAATATTTACACCATGTGGACCAAGTGCAGTACCAACTGGTGGCGCAGGGTTTGCTTTACCCGCAGGAATCTGAAGCTTTACAAGCGCTTTTAGTTTTTTTGCCATAAGTTTTGCTCCCTCTGGATCTGGTAAACGCTTATTACCTGTCTATTTACTATCTATTATGTCTATATGGACAAACAGAAAACATGAGCTGTTGTTGACAAGCAGATAGTGACTGTAACACAAAGTGCGTAAATAACTTTGTCTGATTAAGCAATATAACGCTATTTACACAAAATTTGGGACAGTCTCAACACATAAGCTCCCAGGTGCCAGAACTATTATTTTTTAACGCAAATCGCAATGAAAATTTTAGGGGTATCCACGATTCTCATTTTCGTTCAATACTTAATTGGTCTGCTTAGGTAGCTCGTCAGCCTGCTCTTCACGTTCTTACTCTTCACGTTCCAACTGTACAAAGTCTACTTCAACTGGAGTTTCTCGATTAAAGAAACTTACCATAACTTTTGCTTTGCCTTTATCGGCGTAGATTTCTTCAACAATACCGTTGAATTCGGCAAATGGTCCACCCGTAATTCGAACCTGCTCGCCAAGTTGAAAGCTAACTTTTATCGTTGGCTCATCCGCATCCAAACGCTCCATAATGCGTGACACCTCATCTGGAGAGAGCGGAGTCGGCTTATTTCCCATACCAACAAATCCGGTTACTCCAGGTGTATTTCGCACTACATACCAACTGTCTTCATCTACCACCATGTTAACAAGGATATAGCCAGGGAAGACGCGCTTCTCGACCTCTTTGCGAACACCTTTTCGAATTTCGACCTCTGTTTCGGTCGGCACGACGACTTGCAAAATAAGGTCTGCCATACCCATTGATTCAATGCGGTGCTCGAGGTTCTTCTTTACCTTGTTTTCCATACCAGAATAAGTATGGACGAAGTACCACTCATCACCGGCAGCACCCATCTCGTCTTCTGCATCGAGCTGAGCAGCAATTTCTGCATCAAGTGCAGCTAACTCTGCTGCTGTAAGTTCAACGCTTATTGACTTGGGGGCGGCGGGAGGATCTTCTTCCTCATCATCTTCGTTATCTTCACCACTAGACTCGTCTTCTGCAACCATAGCATCGGCTTGCAGCGCAGCAATTTCCGCATCCAATGAATCAAGATCGAGCGGAGGTAATTCTATTGAACCTGTTTTCTCTTCACTATCGGGTTGTTCGACTGAGATGGCAGAGGGTAAATTCTCATCTAAATCTAATGAATTTTCAACTGTCTCGCTATCAGACGATTTATCATCTACATCATCTAAGTCCACGGTATTTGAATCCACAGCATCTGTATCTGAAGACTTTTCGGAGGCCTTATTATCGGGCACGTTTGCCGTCTCTGCTCCATCAGCAGGAGTTTTGGCTGTATCCTCGAGCAGATTATCTTCTGTATCTATATTTATCAACTCGTCGGCCATCATACGCTCCTTATTGAAAAACCACACATTATTCTAAAGATACGTGGCAGAATGCCTCTTGATATTCATCTTCATCATCGGTGTAATGGCAACGCTCACTTTACAAAGAGAACGATTTATCTTACCCGTATATTGTTCTCATCTATAAAAGAGATTCGTATGCCAGTAGACGCATTCAGTGTATAAACAATAATGAGTAGCTCTAAAATGGCTTTGGTTATTATATTCGGTTACTAAACCAGCGAAATCAGCAAACTAACCAAGCTTGCAAACATAGTATCTATCCCAAACAGTGAAATACCTGCAAGAACTGTCACGATCGAAACAATGATCGTTAACCGAATGCCTTCTTCACGTGTTGGCCATGTTACTTTGCTGATCTCAGCGCGTGTATCTCTGAAATATCGAGAAATAGCGCTTTCTGATTTCTCGCTTGTAGAACGACTCATATTCGTCTACTCCAACAATTATATGGAAGCATGTACTCCAGAGGTCATCTGTCCAAACCAAATGCACAGTGAAATGCACGCTCAAATGTGAAACGGTCAGACTATTGCTAGCCAACCAATTAATTCAAAACATTTTCCACAAAACAATAGTATTGTTCGTATTAAAACGCTGCAAAACAGCAATTTTTTAACCGACAGATGAACAACCCTTTTCTGCGGAAAACGACCACCGATTCAAATCAAATCGGTGGTCGTTCAGGCAGGCGAGGCAGGAATTGAACCCGCAACCTTCGGTGTTGGAGACCGACGCTCTGCCAATTGAGCTACTCGCCTATATTTTATAAAACGGTACCACCACCACTACAAAAGCGAAGTGGTACCGTTTATATTACTACCTTACTATCTTTCTTTACAGTATTATTTCATAATCTCGGTGATGACGCCAGCACCAACTGTGCGACCGCCCTCACGGATGGCGAAGCGGCT
>ENA-ORXM01000906-ORXM01000906.1-marine-metagenome-genome-assembly--contig:-NODE-906-length-45811-cov-13.575327_pt1 | contig 45811 bp, 40 predicted proteins | sample MGYA00237867_ERZ511480 | MGnify/ENA primary metagenome ERZ511480 (study PRJEB26309, sample SAMN06266103) | marine metagenome | isolation source: Algal blade | place: United Kingdom:Sidmouth, United...
GGAGCTTACAGCCAAATGCGTGAAAAATCACGTTTCCAAGAATTTGGAAACCAGTGTGCCTTCTGTGGCTATCAAGTCGCGGCCCCAAATGACACGATTAATTTCCGTGAGTTTACAGCCAATAACTTCTTCCCAGGCCTGATCGACACTTTCTACACATATGACGGCGATGCTTATGTTGACTTCTTAGCGTCAGAGGGCGTTCCAATTGTAACCACGCTTCAGAATAATCGTTATACAATCAATGAAGACATTATGAGCGCTTATTTTGATACAACGCTTGGTTTTGACGCGGGTGATATTCCTGTCGAAATCAATGTGGGCATGCGTTACGCAAATACAAATATTGATGTGACAGCGGTACAAAGCTTTATTGCTGACGTTGTCCCAACATCAGATCTGACACTCTTTGCAAACGTCTTTGGCCCAGCCACTGACTTTACGGAAGGTGGGTCTTACTCAAACTTCTTGGGTAATTTCGATGTGTCTTTCGATGTTCGTGACGACATGAAAGTCCGCTTTGCGGCTTACGAGTCGCTGACACGTGCGACGATGTCAGAATTGTCGCCCGCGACAGTCTTTGGTCAACCACGTCGTCAGAACTTGACAGCAAGTGGTGGTAACCCAGCACTAAATCCGTTCAAGTCAACGAACTTTGATGCGGCTGTTGAATGGTATTACTCTGAAGACAGTGTGTTCTCTATCGCGGCTTTCCACAAAGACATCGATGATATTATTGTCAATCTGACAGGGAATGAGAGTTTCACGTTTGGAAATCGTAATGCGGCGGACGGCTTCCGTTGCGCGGGGACATCACCAAGTTGTGCGGCCCCGGGTGATATTGATCCTTCGCGTCCAGGCTTTGATGTCATTGCCAATACTGAGGAACTTAACGGCGAAAGCGAACTATACCGCGTAAGTCGTCCACAAAACGGCGAGAGCGCAACGGTTACGGGTGTTGAGATTGCTCTGACACACGTACTGGATAACGGTTTTGGTATCTCTGCAAACGCAACGTTTGTTGGCAGTGATGTGGTCCTTGACCCGACTTCAGCAACAAACTTCTCGCTCGAAGGTGTTGGCGATTCGCAAAATGTTGTACTCTTTTATGAGAATGACCGCATGCAAGGCCGTGTTGCTTATAACCGCCGCGAAGGCTTCTTGCGTCGCATTGATAATGGTTTCAACGGAGAGCCGATCAATACCGAAACATTCGGTCAGTTCGATGCGAGTGCGAGCTATAATATCTCGGATAAATACAGTGTCTTTATTGAAGGTATTAACTTAACAGGTGAAGAGCTTCGCCAAACGGGTCGTTTCCCGAACCAAATTTACTCTATTGAAGATAATGGTTCACGTTATGCGATTGGGGTTCGCGGTAAGTGGTAACCCCGTCACATTAACGTAACCCTGACTTTGGGGCTGATAAGAAAACCCTTATCAGCCCTTAATTTTTGCCATAATGTTGAGGACTATGTCAGACCCTATTAAATCCATAATGATCGTTGGCGGTGGAACGGCCGGATGGCTGAGCGCTGCAATCATTGCCGCTCATCATCGTAACCGTCCTGAAGGTGCATTAAAGATCACTTTGGTCGAAGCCTCGGACATCCCAAGTGTTGGGGTAGGTGAGGGCACTTGGCCGACACTCCGAAACACGCTCCGTATGATCGGGATTGATGAAAAGAAGATATTCAAAGAGTGTTTTGCAGGGTTTAAGCAAGGCGGAAAATTCGTCAATTGGGCAACAGATAACGATTTCTATTATCATCCTTTCACGGTGCCGCTTGGCTATGGCCAGATGGATATGGCGCCTTATGTCGAAGATATTGAAGATTTCGCAATTGAAGCCAATTATCAGCAAGAAATTTGCGAGGCAGGTTTAGCGCCGCGTTCGCTTGCAGAAGGTGAATTTCAAAGTGTCTGCAATTACGCCTATCATCTTGATGCGGGGGCTTTCGCAAATATTCTCAAAGAGCATTGCAAGACTGAACTTGGTGTTCATCACGCAATCGGAACGGTCAAAGACGTCGTACTTGATGCAAAAGGGCATATTGGCGAACTAAAGCTCGAAGGCAGTACGGGGCCGTTTGATCTCTCTGCTGATCTTTACGTGGACTGTACAGGGTTTAGGTCGCTCTTGCTTGGAAAAGCTCTCAGTGTGCCTTTTGTATCAAATGAAAAATACCTTTTTAACAATAAGGCCCTTGCGATACATGTCCCGTATTCCGATGAAGACGACCCTGTGGCCTGTCATACAATTGCAACGGGTCAAAATGCGGGTTGGACATGGGACATTGGGCTGACGACGCGGCGGGGTGTGGGGCATGTTTATTCAGATGCCTTCCTGTCTGACGATGAGGCTGAGGCAAATCTAAGCAAATATATTGGCCAATCCCTTGATGATTTTACCATTAAACGGTTTAGCTTTCAGTCTGGCTATCGCCAACAGACGTGGAAACATAATTGCGTTGCGATTGGGCTTGCTTGCGGATTTGTGGAGCCATTGGAGGCTACGGCTATAATGTTGGTGGAAGTTGCGGCGCGTTATGTGGCCGAGAACATGCCAATTAATGAGACATCCATGGCGGTGACTTCTAAGCGGTTTAACCAACAAATGGACTATCGGTGGTCGCGGATTACAGATTTTCTAAAGCTGCATTACATGCTGACGCAGCGGCCAGAACCGTATTGGCGCGCACATTGTGACCCGGACTCGATTCCAGAGAGTTTGAAGGATGATCTTGCGATCTGGAAGCATCGCGGTCCAATCAAGTCAGACTTTGACGGTGTGGCAGAATTATTTCCCGCCGCAAGCTATCAATATGTGCTGTATGGTATGGGGTATAAGCCTGACTATTCCAAACATGCATATCTGTATGACCAACACCAACAAGCAGACCGCATTCGTCAGAAGAACCAATTGATGACGCAGCAACTTCTGCAAAGCTTGCCCCCGCACAGAGATTATATCGATCATTGGCTTGGACATTAGGACAGCATTATGGCGGCTCTGACAGCTCTTACATCTGGCGCGCATAGTGCGCTAAAGCTCAAAGCGGATAGCGGTCTAATTTACGCGCAAAATGCGCATATGTTACCGCTTCGCGTGACTGAGGTCGCACAAGCGATTGTCGACTTTCCTGTGATGATAAGCCGTATGAATAACGGCACGATGAGCCTTTCCGCGCTTACAAGTTTTGAACTTGGTCATAACCTTATGGTGTCAGGCGGGGCATGGACATCAAGTTTTCAACCGGCGGCTATGAAAACCTATCCGTTTTATTTGATGAAAGCTGAAGACGGTAGTCAAGAGCCTGTCTTGGGTCTCGACGGTGAGAGTGCGGCGCTTAACGAAAATGCAGGGCAGGCACTCTTTGATAAGAAGGGCAAAATATCATTGCCGATTAAACAAGTTCAAGCGCAGCTTGTAGAAGATGCAAAAAATCAGATCCATACATTTCAATTCTTTGAAACGCTAAAAAAGTTTAAATTGATACGTTCTGTAGAGCTGGCGCTAAATTACGCAGATGGCCAAACGAACCGTATTCGCGGCCTGAGTATGATTCATGAAGATAATCTGCAAAGCCTAAGTTCTGAACGGCTCACTGAACTCCGCGATAGAGGCTACCTTGCACCGATTTATGCTATGTTGTTTTCGGTGTTTCAGCTTAACGCGCTTATCCGACGACATAATCAGACAGAGGGCTGCGCCCATATAAAAAATATCAACTTGGAAGTCAGCAAAGACAACCCATCTGCTTAGGATAAAGCCTTGATTACCGTTTCTGAAGACAAAACCTTTGCGTTGACGAATGCGCATTTCTCTTACGTATTTCGGGTTTCACCGGAAGGTATTTTAGAACATCTGCATTATGGTGGGCCATTGGCTGACCCGCTGAGCGTGGCTGTTCACCATTTACGCACGCAGCGCGAAGTTGCGTCAAATTTTCAAGGCGGGCCTTATTTTAGCCTGTCTGATACTCCGCAAGAATTCCCGAGTTTCGGAACCTCTGATTACCGTTTTCCTGCACTGCACGGGCGAAATTCAGACGGGAATACTGTGTTCTCTTTGCATTATAAAAAATACCGTATTGTCAAAGATAAACCACGCTTGAAGAAATTACCCTCGGCGCGTGGGGGCAATAGCGAAACGCTGATCGTCACCCTCGAAGATCCGCTTCATAAACTCGAAGTCGAGTTACATTACACGATCTATCAAGATTACGGTGTCCTAGTGCGGTCGGCTAAGTTTAAGAATAAAGGTGAAAAGGAGCTTCAACTCCAGCATGCGTTTAGTTCTGCTCTAGACCTTCCGCCGCAAGATTATGAGATATTACATTTACACGGCACATGGTCGCGTGAGTTCAATGAAGAGCGCATAGACGTCCCCAAAGGGCGCTTTGTTATAGATAGCGCACGGGGCACATCCAGCGCGGCCCATAACCCGTTTATTGCCATAGTCCAAAAGGGTGCAACTGAGACGTTTGGTCGTGTCTATGCCACGACGCTTATGTATAGCGGAAACTTCGCGCTCTCTGTGGAAAAGGGCGAATTTGAAGGCGTGCGCCTTTTGGCGGGTATCAACCCGTTTAATTTTCACTGGCGTCTTAAGCCGGGCAAGAAATTCTGCACACCTGAGGCCCTTCATGTTTACGCGGATGAGGGCCTGCGAGGCATGAGCCATATCTGGCATGAATTTATACGTGATAAAATTTCGCCAGAGCAGTTCCGACATAAACCTCGCCCGACTTATCTCAACACATGGGAAGCCGCGTATTTTGATGTAGACGAGGACAAAGTTTTACACCTTGCGGACAAAGCCAAAGAGATTGGCGTGGACATGCTTGTCCTTGATGATGGGTGGTTTGAAGGCCGCCGCGATGACACGTCCTCACTGGGGGATTGGACCGCGGATAAAGAGCGTTTCCCGAACGGCATTCCAGCCTTGGCCGCAAAAGTAAAAGCGAAAGGCCTGAAGTTCGGTATTTGGTTTGAGCCTGAAATGGTGAACCCCAAGAGCCAGCTTTTTAAAGCCCATCCCGATTGGATATTACATGTGCCAGGGCGCACACCGTCATTGGGACGAAACCAACTTACGCTCGATCTCTCGCGACCTGAAGTGATCGATTATCTCTTTGGTCAGATTGATGACGTTCTGTCCTGCGGCGATATTGACTACGTCAAATGGGACATGAACCGCAATATGACCGAAGTCGGATCTGCGGGGCAATCTCGAAATCGCCAACGCGAAGTCTCGCACCGTTATATGATCGGGCTTTATGACCTTCTAAAACGCCTCGTTGAAAAATATCCTGATATTTTGTTTGAGAATTGCGCGAGTGGGGGCAACCGTTTTGACCTGGGTATGCTCAGCTATATGGCACAAAATTGGACAAGTGATATGTGCGACCCTATTGGTCGTTTGGATATCATAAATGGATGTTCTTACCTGTTCCCGCTTGATGTGACCGCAGCCTATATTGGGCCGTCTCCAAACCATCAAAATGGCCGTGTCAGCTCAATTGCGACGCGCTTTAACGCAGGGGCCTTTTGTGCCGCGCGGGGTATCTCACTTAACGAAGAAGATATAGACGCACATAAGGTAGAGCTTCAAAGCTTGATGAAATTTGCGAAAGACACGGCTCCTGATATGGTGGGCGGGCGTTTTGAGCGTCTTGTAAAGACAAATAATGAAGTCTGCTGGCAATATTCAAGCCGTGATAAACGTACTATTTATCTCGCATATTTTCATATTTTGGCCGCGCCTAATCTTCCCTTTCGTCGGGCCCGTATGGTTGGGTTAGATCCCAAAGCGGAATATATGCTTGTGGAAGACGGTGCGCGTTATGCAGGTGATGCCTTGATGCAAAACGGAATGCCTTTACCCTATGTGGCAACGGGGCAGGTGAATAATAAAGTGCGTTATATGACCAAGGGTGATTTTAGCTCATATCTCTTTGTCTTTAAAAAAGCGACTTAGCTAAATTTTAAAAGTATGACGACGCGTAAATAACTAAAAGTAAACAAGTCTAATAAATAGACGGGGAGAAAATTCATGGAATTACAACCGGTACAGATTGTGGTATTTCTAGCCATTACGGCCCTTATTGCGGCCGTAACATATTGGTATTGTAAAGGCGCACGTCAGAGTGATGACGGCGAACAAGAATACTTCCTCGCGGGTGGCTCGTTGAAATGGTATTTCGTGGCAGGGTCTATTACGCTGACCAATCTTTCGACAGATCAGCTTGTTGGGATGAATGGCAATCAAATGGCCTTGCTGGCATGGTGGGAACTCGCCGCCGTTGTGGGTCTAGGTATTCTCTGCTTTTTGTTCATTCCTGTTTATTATAAATATAATTGTACGACGACGACAGAGCTGCTTGAGAAGCGGTATAATAATCCCCACATTCGGGCGTTAATTTCTGTTCTTTTCCTATTGGGAAATATTTTCATTTTCTTACCAGCCATTCTCTACGGCGGTTCACAGTTTATGATTTCCATGTTTGGCCTGTCGACAGAACCCGTCATGGTGCCCGGTTTTGGTCCGATTGAACCTATGATATTCGTTCTATCGCTCGTATTTGCGTCTATGGGAGCCGCCTACGCAATCTTTGGCGGATTACGCGCCGTCGCGGTTTCAGACACATTCTCGGGCGTGCTCTTGCTTGGGCTTGCTCTGTTTGTGACGTTTGTGGCGCTTAAATCTATCAATTTTGATTTCACGGGTATTCCGGTGGAGCGATTGACACTGATCGGGGCACCCGACTCCGCTATACCTTTCAGCACATTGTTTACGGGTATGTTGTTTATTCAGATTTTTTACTGGTCAACCAATCAAACGATCACGCAACGCGCTATGGCGTCACCCACAATTAAAGAAGCCCAAAAAGGCATCCTCGCAGCCGCAGGTATCCGGCTCCTAATCGTGCCAGCGATTATCGTGGTGCCGGGCATTGTGTCCTATAAGCTTTATGGTCGTATTGAAAACGACTTGGCTTACGGTCAACTTGTCGGGGATATATTGCCTACATTTTTATCCGGCGCATTCGCGGCGGCTATTTTGGCGGCTATTTTGACGACGTTTAACTCTATTCTAAATGCGTCAGCCGCACTCTGGGTCTGTGATATTCACGAGACTTACATCAATAAAAAACCTGATATTCGAAAATTATCTCTCTGGGTTTCTATTGCAATGGTTGTGGCGAGCTTACTGCTCGTGCCGTTCTTTGCCACACAAGACAGCCTTATCAACACCGTGCAAACACTTTATGGTCTGCTGTCTATGCCTATTCTCTCTGCCTTTATTGTGGGCGTTTTGTTTAAGGATGTAGACGCGCGTGCAATGATTATTTCGGTCATCTTTGGTGTTCTGTTTTACTTCTGGATGCTTAATCCACTTGCCGATAATGCAGATCTCTTAACACAGCGCGTTGGACTGCATTACATTCACCTTATGGCGATAAATCTCATTTCAATCGTTGTTTTAGCGCTCGTGTTAAATCGGGTCGTGTTTAAACAAAAAGCGCAATGGGATGCCCACAACGTGTTTAGCAGAGCGAGCTGATTATGAGACCTTCCTCTCCGCAACTCGGCGTGTGTTATTATCCTGAACATTGGCCCGAAGCGCAGTGGGAGGCTGATGCCCGCCACATGTATGAGATGGGACTATCTTGGGTTCGCATTGGCGAATTTGCATGGAGCCGCATGGAAGCCACACCCGGAGTTCTGACATGGGAGTGGCTGGACCGCGCTATAGATGTTTTGGGTCGGGCTGGGCTGAAAGTCGTTCTATGCACGCCGACGGCGACCCCGCCGCGTTGGATGGTCGATAAATATCCCAACATGCTCGCCAAAGGGGCGGACGAGGCTATCCGAAAATTCGGATCGCGTCGGCATTACTGCTTTTCTCATTTAGGATACCGAGATGAGTGTGCGCGCATAGCGGACTTAATGGGTCAACGTTTCGGCCAAAACCCTTACATCAAAGCTTGGCAAATCGATAATGAATATGGGTGTCATGATACAATCTTGTCTTACGGTATTGCCGCCCAAACCGCATTTCAAGATTGGCTAAAAATAAAATACCAAGATGTCAGGACGTTAAATTCGGCTTGGGGTAATGTATTTTGGTCTATGGAATATGACAGTTTAGACCAAGTTGAATTACCTAACCAAACTGTGACAGAGGCGAACCCTGCGCATGTCATGGATTACCGCCGTTTTGCCTCAGACGAAGTTGTGTCGTTTAACAGCGTTCAAGTGAATGCGCTTCGCAAGCACACAGATGTGCCGCTCATCCATAATTACATGGGCCGCATCACAGAGTTTGATCATTTCAAGGTTGGTAAAGACCTCGATATTGCGAGCTGGGATAGCTACCCCTTGGGTTTCCTCGAAGATCGCTCTGACCAAGGGGATGATTTTAAACACCGCTATATGCGGCAAGGTGATCCCGACTTCCAAGCCTTCCATCATGACCTTTACAGAGCCGTAGGGCGCGGAAATTGGTGGGTGATGGAGCAACAACCCGGTCCCGTAAATTGGGCCCCCTATAATCCTAAACCCCTCGCAGGTATGGTGCGTCTTTGGACGTGGGAAGCCATCGCTCACGGAGCTGACGTTGTCAGTTATTTCCGGTGGCGTCAGGCCCCTTTTGCGCAAGAACAAATGCATTCAGGCCTACAACGTCCTGACGGCGAACCTTCTGAATGCCATGAAGACATATTAAAAGTCGCAGAAGAAATAAAGTCGCTCGGCACGGTGGATACCAAACAGGCAGATGTCGCCCTTGTTTTTGATTACGCGTCAGCGTGGGCGTGGGACACACAGCCGCAATGCCAAGACTTTGATTACTTCCGCCTTGTTTACGAAGCCTATTCTGGATTGCGAAAGTTAGGGCTGTCGATTGATATACTACCCGCCGATACGGATCAATTTGGTGATAGAAAACTCGTCGTCATACCTGGGCTTTTTGCTTGGACTGACGCTTTGACGACTGCCATTAAAAGTTTCAAAGGGCAGGTCGTTCTTGGTCCGCGCACAGGCTCAAAAACACAAGACTTTCAAATCCCACAAAACCTTCCGCCGAACTTGAAAGGGTTTGAGGCCAAGGTGACATCAGTAGAGACTTTACGGCCTTCCGCACCGATTGAGCTTGAAGGGGGAGGGCATTTCTATATTTGGCGTGAGCACATTCAGACGTCTCTAAATATTGTTGAAAAGGGACGTGACGGGTCGCCTGCCCATATCAGTAAGGATAACTTACATTACCTCGCAGGTTGGCCAGACCGCGAAGCTATGACCCGAATCTTGCGGGGCATTGCAAAACGAGCAGGCATTGATACGACCGAAATGCATGCAGGTCACCGTTGTCGCGACATAGGGTCTTACACGCTGCACATGAATTACGGCGTTGAGCCTTTAGAATTAGACGGCTTCACCCTAGGGAGCGCGTCAATCGCACTGATAGACAAGAGAACTCAAAAACGCGTTTTTTAAAGCGGCAGTTAAGATCAAGCCTGTGATTTGACTGTACTTGAATGTTTTTGAAATGCGGTGAGTTACTGGTGCCGCAAGGGAGAATTGAACTCCCGACCTCATCATTACCAATGATGCGCTCTACCACTGAGCTACTGCGGCGTTTAGCAGTTGGGCGGATATAGCCCAAGGACTTTGACTTGAAAAGCCCCGATGTCGTACCTTATACCCCGTAGGGCAGAATAATTTAGGATAAGTCTACGATGTCAGATGCAGATAAACCTTCGCAGAAAAATGCCACGGGCGGGCCAGCGCCAAAGGTGAATACTCATGTCGCCGTGTCACAATCTGCCCGTGAAGCGCGATTGGCCGAAAATTTGCGGGCCAATCTACGTCGACGCAAAGCTGCGTCTCGAAAATCAAAAACCTCAGAAAAATAAGGCTAAGCCGTGGGACTCGTCTTAATTGTGTCTTATGGATGACAAAATGTGCGTCGATATGATTCCCTTTATCAACGCCAATGAAAGAGTGCTAAGACCTTATGGATAAAATTGTGATCAGAGGCGGGACGCCTTTATTTGGAGACATAGCGATTAGCGGGGCTAAAAACTCTGCGATTAAACTCATGGCTGTGTCAATTTTAACGTCCGAACCTGTGACGCTTACGAATATGCCACGATTGCGCGATACGCGCTTTATGGGGCAATTACTGGCCCATATGGGAATTGACGTCAAAGACGGCACGGGCGCGGTCATGCGCTTGCATGGCAAAAAATTGACGTCGACAACAGCCCCCTATGACCTTGTACGGAAAATGCGCGCCACGTTTAATGTGTTGGGGCCATTACTTGCACGCGCAGGTCAGGCGCGGGTCTCTCTGCCAGGTGGGTGTGCGATTGGCGCGCGGCCTGTGGATTTACACTTGAAAGCCTTAGAAGCTCTCGGCGCGGAAATTACACTGGACGCAGGCTATGTGGATGCCAAAGCGCCTAAAGGCTTGACCGGCGCGGAAATCACATTTCCTTTCATCAGCGTCGGCGCGACAGAACATACATTACTGGCCTGTGTATTAGCCAAAGGCATAACGGTTTTAAACAATTGCGCGCGCGAGCCAGAGATTATTGATCTTGCGAATTGCCTAATCGCCATGGGCGCAAAAATCGAAGGCGCGGGGCGATCTCAGATCACTGTGACGGGCGTTTCGTCCTTGTCAGGTGCGCAGCATTCCGTTGTGCCAGACCGTATCGAGGCAGGCACTTATGCGCTTGCTGCCGCCACGACAGGCGGGGCTGTGCGATTGACCAATATTCGCTCAGATCATTTGGGGTCTCTCTGGCCATTGATTGCCCAAGCAGGGGCAAAGGTCAGTCTTGACGAGACGACTGTTCTAATTGAACGCGATAGCGGGCCACTAAAACCTGTTGATATAGATACGCAAGCTTATCCGGGTTTTCCAACGGATCTGCAGGCGCAATTTATGGCGATGATGACTTTGGCGGACGGTGTTTCGATTATTCGTGAAAACATCTTTGAAAATCGGTTCATGCATTGTCCTGAACTGACGCGTATGGGCGCGGATATCACGGTCACAGGGCGCGAGGCCATTGTTCGCGGCGTCAAAGAATTAAAAGGCGCGCAAGTCATGGCCACAGACCTTCGTGCATCTGCTTCATTGATAAGTGCGGGATTGGTCGCTAAAGGTACAACTCATATCGGGCGAGTCTATCATCTTGATCGTGGTTTTGAGAATATCGAAATTAAGCTCAGCCAATGCGGCGCCCAAATACAACGTATGCCGGAAGACTAAATGACTGACCGTTTAAGAATAATCGCAGAAGATATTGAAGATCTGAAAATCATATCTGCCAGCCTCCAAGACGCGATTGGGCGTGTTGGGGAAATGATCTTTGATTCACGTGGCCGCGCGATGACATTGCGTTTAAGTCGTTTCGCCCACGAGACTGATAAATCTGAACGCGTTTTGTCTGGGTTACGCATTGACAGTGTTTTAGATATAAAAACGCGGGGCATTGAACGCGATGACCCAGAAGCCTTGGCCGTTTTACTGTCGATTGATTTCATTGCGGACGCGGCTGAGCCGAGTGGCATTCTGACGCTTTTATTTGCGGGCGGCGGCGCTATTCGACTAAATGTAGAATGTATTGATGTTACACTCGCAGATGTGTCAGACCCACGTCGCACAGATAAAACACCTTTGCATCCAACAGTGAGCCAGTAGGTCACGAATATGGATGAACCAACGGATATAGAAGAGCGCAACTCTAAGGGGGTGGATCACTATATTGTCGAGTTGAATTTAGACGCTGAAACCTTACCGGCTACGTCGCCTGAAATGCAGCACGAGCGTCGCGTCGCGATCTTTGATTTACTAGAAGATAATTATTTTTGCCCAGCAGGCAGTGAAGCGGGCCCCTATGTCGTTGATATAAGTTTAAAAGAAGGCGACCGTTTGCAATTGGATATTCAGCGCTCTAACGGCGCAGATAAACGCCAAGTCATGTTATCGGTAAAGCCTTTGCGCCGCGTTATTAAAGACTATTTCTTGATTTGCGAGAGTTATCACAACGCAATTCGGACGGCAACATCTGCCCAAATCGAAGCGATTGATATGGGGCGCCGCGGTTTGCATAATGAAGGATCGCGAATGTTGACCGACGGACTTCGCAATCAAATTGAAATTGAATTTACGACGGCGCGACGTTTATTTGTCTTGCTGTGTTCACTACACAGGCGACCATAATATGTCCAATTCTACACCTTTGCCGTCATCTGTCTTATTTGTCTGCTATTTAAATTCTATTCGGTCGCCCATGGCGGAGGGACTCTTAAAGTCTATGGCGGGGGAGTCTGTTTACGTGCAATCGTGCGGATTGGAATCGGGTGACCTTGATCAGTTGATGGTGTCCGTTATGTCTGAAAAGGGCATTGATATGTCAGGACATAAGGCGCGAACACTCTCTGATATTCAAGACGGCTCATTTGACCTAGTTATTGCCTTTACGAAAGACGCGGGACTCGCGGCAGAAAACATTTTTGCGGGACAAGATACAGTGGTTGAGACGTGGGTTTTGCCTGACCCTTCAGCTGGCGCTTTGGATGTTCGGGCTATGATGAATAATTACAGAGCCATGCGAACACTCATAGAAAATCGACTAAAAGCCAGATTTAAGCCCTAATCCCGTGCTTTAGGGGTGTTTTTTTGAAAATAATTCCTATATAGGCCGCATGTCATTGTGTCTGAAGTCAGATTCGTGTGTGGCATATAACACCTAAACTCCTGACATCGGGGGAATATTATTGAGGATATGAATTGGCTAAAGAAGAACTATTAGAATTTGAAGGCGAAGTTGTAGAACTTCTCCCGAACGCGACATTTCGCGTGAAACTTGCAAATGATCACGAGATCATTGCGCATACAGCGGGTCGGATGCGTAAAAACCGTATTCGGGTCTTGGCGGGCGATAAGGTCCTATGCGAGATGACCCCTTACGACCTCACTAAAGGTCGTATCACATACCGTTTCAAATAATCTAAGCCGCCCCTGACGTGAGCGGCTCCAATCCTTTTCTTATACTGGCGAGCGCGTCCCCGCGGCGTGTGTCTTTGCTTGGCCAAATCGGTATTACGCCTGACGAAATTTGCCCTGCAGATATAGACGAAACGCCTACGAAATCCGAAATTCCGCGTAACCACGCTTTGCGTCTTGCGCGTGAAAAAGCTCAAACGATTTACGACATAAAATCTAAGACTAAAGCAGCACGCCCATCTCATGGGTGTGTGATCCTTGCTGCTGACACGGTGGTAGGCGTTGGTCGACGTATTCTCCCAAAGGCTGAAACTGCAGAACAGGCAGAAATGTGCCTAAAGCTTATGTCAGGTCGTGGGCATAGAGTGTTTACAGGTGTCGCTGTGATTGACGCTGAGGGCAAAATCAGGTCGCGTGTCGTTGAAACTCGTTTAACGATGAAATCTTTAAGTCAGCCTGAGCTTACAAATTATCTTGAAAGCGGTGAGTGGAGCGGCAAAGCGGGGGGCTACGGCATTCAGGGATATGCTGAGTGTTTTATTTCGAAGCTGACGGGATCTTATTCAAATGTTGTTGGGCTGCCCGTTTATGAAACGCGGCACCTGCTTATGAATTTAGGGTTTTCAATATGAGTCTTAAACTGCGTTGCGTCATTGAAGAAGCGGTCGGGGAAACTCGCGCGGCTGTTTATGAAAACAAGACTCTTGTTGAGCTTTATGTCAGACGGTGGTCGGATAAAAATAAAGCACGGGCGGGGGATGTGTTTCACGGAATCGTGCGCCGTTTAGATAACGGTATGGGCGCGGCCTTTATTGATTTGGGCGCGGAACCTATGGGTTTTTTAAAATTTACTATGGCCCCGAACGCCCCGCGCTTTCGCGAAGGCCAAAGGCTAGAAGTCGAAGTCACGCGCGAGTCTGAAATCGGCAAAGGCCCCGTCTTGCGTTTTACGAAACTTGTAGACGAGGGGAAGCCTGGTAAAATTTCTGGCGGGGATATCCGTGACCATATTCGCGGGCGATTTTCTAAAAATATAAAGTTCGAAACGGCACGGGTAAATTCAATAGAGGAGGCATGTGATCGCGAAATTTCGATACAAGGCGGCGGTGATATTGCGATTGATTTCACTCGAGCACTTGTGGCGATTGATGTGGATAAAGGCCCTGCTCAAAGCGGGTTTACTGTCTGTCAAAATGTGTTGCCGCTGATCGCGAGCCAAATGCGCCTTCGTGGTATTGGCGGTTTAATTGTCATTGACCTCCCGAATTTGCGACAGCCAAAGCAAAGAGAAAAGCTCTATGAGCTTGCGCAACTCGCATTTGAAAACGATCCTAACATTGTCAAAATCGCGCCAATGTCGCGGTTTGGAACCGTTGAAATGACACGGTCAAAGCCTCAGGCCTCTTTGGATGAAATCCTAAACGATCAGTATGGTCGACCAACGGATGAGACCCTCGCATTACGGGCGCTTAGGCGTCTTGAGCTAGAGGCCAAAACACATGCAGGGGCACAATTGACCCTCCTTATACCAGAGCGGGCTAAACTTTGGTTAGAGGGCACTGATATTAAATGGCACGCTGAGATGACAAACCGTATTGGTGGGCGCTTTACCTTACAGACACATCACGATATTGATGTGAAATCAGATCGGTAAGAAACACAATGACTAAACCTTGCGCTATATGTTCAAAACCGCCGAGCGAAACGCATGCGCCGTTTTGTTCTAAACGGTGTGCAGATATTGATTTAGGGCGTTGGCTAAAAGGGGGATACGCAATTCCCGGCATTGACGGCGAAGCCGTTATTCCAGCCAATGATACGAATCCTGATGCAGACCCTGAACTGATTTAGACGCGAAATCCTTGCGTTTCAATTTCGTCAAAAACCAATTTATTATCAATGAAATAGCCGTCAATCTTCATGTCTTCTTCGTGAGATCTTAAGTGCGCCCAATCTGTATATGAAAATGTGCTGACGAGAATGCCATCTTTTTGGTAGGTCTGAACGAGTGATTTGTCGACCATGTTTTGCGGAACGCAGACCCAGCCTTTTGTTTTAATTAAAATATCTCGAAGCTCACCTTTTAATGTGCCGTCAATAAACCACCCCGACCTTTGGCCGTGGATATAGGGATAAGCTGTGGGACGGGGTATAACTCCGTTTTGGGCCGCGTAGACGGTATGTACTTTGCGTGTAGTTGCATTCGGAGATTTGCACCAATGACTTAAGCAAAGTGGTGCGTTGGGCGAGAGCGCGTGCAGGGCGTACAAAACCTCTGGCAACCAAGACACATATATTACGCGCGAGTGTAATTTGTAAAAACCGATGAGCGCGTGAATTTCATGCTCAAACCCTGCGTCTTTTATATCGACAAGTAATTTCGCGGATTGGTTTGGGTGAGCGGCAAGACATGCGAAAAGGGCATCCGCGCTCGGCATGCGCGCAAATGCGCCGCCTGCTGTTTTGAAATTTCTGGCCATAATATCAGAAAGTGCGCATTTGTGACCCGTTCCGTCCAGCGCATATTCATCGTGATAAATCATCGGCGTGCCGCATTTGGCAATGCGTATATCAAATTCAAGGTTTTGCACACCAAATGACAGGGCCGCGTTTAACCCTGCAATCGTGTTTTCATGTTCAGAAAATCCGCGAAAGCGGTGCGATATCAGTCGGTCTATTGTTTTCATCGGCCGTGTTTACCTGATTAAGGGGTTAAATCAAATCCGCCCCATAAGACTGAAAACGCTTCGCAATGAATGATAAGGCTTTTATATTTTGAAAGCTCGATATCCTGAGGCACGGTATAAGTTTGCGTCCCACGATTTGACTTTAACACACCCAGCTTGATCGCGCCTGTTTCAGCAGATTTACTAGAGAGTGATTCAAGTGAATTAGGGGAGAGGTAGAGTTTTAGATCTGGCCCACCTTTGGTTTTGAAATTCTCGTTAAAGGTAATAAAGGTTTTCCCGTCTTTTTCTTCGACTTCCCAGCCACCATTAATCGAGTAACGTTTTTTGGTAAATTTACCCGCCTTATATTTTGTCGGCGTACTTTCAGCAGGTTGAAATTCTATAGCCGCTGCAGTGGACGTATTAGACGTGAGGGCCTCAGCGGTTTGGGCTTGAACAGGTTGCGATATTTTTGCCGCAGCAATCCCTATTGCAAATACTGCAAGGCTTATCACAATCGCTTTTTTCATATCTGAACCCATTCATCCGTTTACAGCGTATCTGTAGCCGTTGCGCGGCTTAGGTTAAAGTCACGAATGAGTGAGGGGCTATTTGTTCGGTGCGCAATTCACGAGAAACTATTGGCGCCGCCAAACAACGGAATAGTTCAAAATGTCTCCGTCTGCCCCATTGCGATTTCGGACATTCGGTAAAAAGCGTTGTCGGAGATGTTTAAGGCAATTTTGCCCTTTTGGCTTTCTGTCTGAGAATGCGAAATAATCTCGCTGACATTACATTGAAAGATTGCAAGTATAATGGGACCTTTATATCTCTCGACATAAATTTTAAATGTACCGTGTTCAGACATAATATAATCGATTTGTACGATTTACACCGCCGTTCACAGAAGCTAGAGAATTAGAAATTTTTCTAAAAATTTAAACCCGCTTACCAAAGCTCCATCTGAAATGTAATTAACAGAAACATAAAAAGTATGATTTTTCGTCAACTGTCATTAGTATGATCTAAATCATACAGTTTTTAATGTCATAATTAATATAGCTTAAGGTGTTTTTAAATCCGGTAGTTGCTTTGGGTTGAGCTGTGTGGGGGTGTGAATTGTTGATTTTATACATGTACTCGAATAGCTAATGCGTTAAAGTAATTGAATATTCATGTATTCTCAAAAAAATGGATCCAATGTCGCGATGAACGATAAGCCTTTGCAGCGTGTTTTAATTATGGAAGACAATGTATTGTTAGCCCATGAATGGCAGCAATGTTTCGAATTAAACCAATTTGATGTTACCTTGTGCCATGAAGGCAAAGACGCCGTTACGCTCATTGAAACTCACGATTACGATATCGTTGTTACGGACCTATTTGTAAATAATGGAGCAGGCGGGTTACACGTTTTACTGGCTGCAAAAGTACGTAAAAAAACACCTCTTCCTGTTATAGTTGTTACAGGCTCTATCAGCCCGTCATCGCATAGGTCAGAAGAAAATTTCTATTTGAAACAAGCTTCGGGCCTAGGGGCGAAAGTTGTATTAGAAAAGCCTTTCCCTGCCTTAGAGCTTGTAAGTAAAGCGCAATCAATTCTTCAAAACGATGTTTAGAAGGTTTGATACGGACGTATTAAAATTATTATGACTGAAGATCTAACCCCGCTAATTAAGACCTCAAGTCAGCGAATTTCGGATAATCAAGAGCATCGATTATCTGCCGCTTTAGAAGCATCCAAAATCGGTGTGTTTGAATTTGAGCCTATTTCAAACACAGCATATTGGGATAGGCGCGTCGGTCGTTTGTGGGGCATTCCCGATGATGAAGAGATCGTTTACGAAACGGTCATATCCCGCATTCATCCCCATGATGTTGCAAAACATAACCGCGCGACAGAGAAAGCCCTTGATCCTGAGGGTAGCGGTATAATGGATTTGGAGTACAGGGTATTGCCGCGTAACGGTGATCCAATGCGATGGATTAGAGCTGTTGCAACGTGCTCATTTGATGGAAAATCGCCCGTCAGACTTCTGGGAACGGTAAGCGATGTTACAGAAATGCGAGAACTCGAAGAGCGCAATAAGCTTTTGATAAATGAGCTACAGCACCGTGTAAAAAATACACTCGCAACAGTTCTGTCTGTTATAAAGCTCTCTAAGACGCGAGATTTAGATATTAACGAATATATCGCGTCTCTAGAAGACCGGCTCTTATCCATGTCGAATACGCATAATGTATTAAGTCGAAATGATTGGAAGAGCGTTGATATAAAATCTATTGTAGAAAAAGAGTTTGATGCGTTTGTCGACTCGAAGGAAGAGGTTTATGTGCTCGATGGGCCGTCTCTTTTTATTCCGCCGCGATTTGTCCAGATTATTTCTATGGCCATACATGAGCTAGTAACCAATGCGAGCAAGCATGGTGCGCTCACCGTGCCTGGACGACAAGTCATTATGGAGACATCCTTGCATGAGCACATTGCACGTTTCAAATGGATTGAAAAAAGCAATTTAGATCAGCATTTACACGGTCAACCTAATGGCGGTTTTGGGAGCTTTCTACTTTCTAGGGTTGTCGGAGCTGAGGTAAATGGAACTGTTTTATATGAGATGACATCTGAGGGACTTTTCTTTACACTCGAGTTTCCAATCAAAGAAGCGGAATGATATGAATAACGCCCCAACTGTTCTCATTTTAGATGACCAACAACTTATTGCGTTTGAAATGGCAAAACTATTGGAAGAAAACGGATTTAAGGTTTCAGGTCCTTATGCAAATGTCTCGACGGCTCTTGCGAGCTTTCAAGATATTGCGCCCGATATTGCGATCTTAGATATAAATATGGGCGACGGTACGACGAGTGAAATTCTTGCAGATGAGATGATGGCAAAGAAATTACCATTTGCCTTTGTTACAGGCTACGGAAGCGTAGAAGTTATCCCGCCTCGATTTGAGAGCATTATAAAAATGCACAAGCCTGTTAAACCTTCTGCGTTTTTGGACATGGTCAAAAAGCTTGTGACTAAGAGTTAGGCCTACTTCAGTTTGTAATACGGTGAAGATCGTGTTTAGTCTTAGGTCTCAATGTCACTTGTTTTAGGCCAAGTGACCGTAAAACAAGTGCCTTCACCCGTATTTGAAGAAATCTCAATGTGTCCATTATATCTGCGTAGCATTTTCTTGACGAGCGCGAGGCCCATTCCACTGCCTTCAACTTCGTCGCGCGTGCGCAGGGTTTGAAACATTTCAAAAATTTTATTGTGAAACATGGGATCAATTCCTGGTCCATCATCCTTAATGTAGAATTGAAATGAGCTATTGTTTTCAGATGCCGAAAATTCAATTCTGCCCTCGGTTTTATTATGGTGTTTTACGGCATTACTCAACAAGTTGTGAAAGACTTGTTCCAAAGGCATTCTACGGATCATAATCGCATCCAAGCTATCATCAACAATAACGTCAAATCCGATTGGTATGTTTTGTAGACTTATGATCTCTTTGAGCAGCTGACTCGCACTGACCCGCTTCGTTTCAATAAATTTTTCGTTTGCACGGGAATAAGACAATAAAGAATTTAATAAGCCGTCCATGCGGTCAATACGTCCACGCATTAAATATAGACGTTCTTTGTTCTCTGCATCCATTTGGGGGCCAGCGTCTTCTTGTAACCAGAGGCAGAGGTTGTCTATGGCACGTAGTGGAGATTTTAAATCATGTGAGGCAACATATGCAAAACGCTCTAAGTCCTCATTAGATTGAACAAGGTCTTCGATTGACCTTTTCAAAGCTTTTTCTGCTTGTTTTCTCTTGGAGATGTCACGGACAATTGTGTTATAAATGAGCTTATCACTATCATGAATTTCACTGATAGAGATTTCCATGGTCACTTTTTCACCATTTTTGCGTTGGCCTGTGACTTCTCGCGTTTGACCGATCAAATAGGCGTTGAGCGTTTCAATTGTCGTTTCATCCGCTAAAGCTTCAGGATTAAATCTGCAAAAATCAGCTTTAAGATCCGGAAACAGAACCCCAAATTGCTCCCCCAAAATTTCGTCGGCAGTATATCCAAATAGCGTTTCACACGCTTTATTGTAACTTTGAACACCCGATATTTGGTCACTTAAAAGAATGCCATCTGTGGCATTATTTAATATATTTGTAAGTAAATTTGAGTTTACGCGGAAGGCGCTTGCCATATCATCTGCGAATTTGACGGCTCTCCTGTTCGCGCGTGTCAGGGCTGTAAACAGGGCAATAATCAGCGCCTCGATCGCTAAGCCAGAAATAAGAACTAAGAGGGGCTTATTGTTCTGAGTGGCTAAGTTAAATCCTTTATTCGTTTGAATGTTGAACGTCCACTGGCGTCCGTACATGTCAATTGTCGTATTCGTCTGAAGTTTTGGATTTTTATCCGAAGTAGATCCGTTTGCACTAATTTCATCGTAAAGGGTTTTGCCTTCGTCTGTAATTCTTATGCTTACAAGTCGGCCTTCCATATCCAAAGTGCCTTCCATTAGGCGCTCAAATACAAATGGGGCGTAGACTAGGTTTATAAAGTTTTCCTGCCGTTCCGTTTGGGTTGTCCAAGTCCCTTTTGTATAATGCGGAGCATAGAACAAAAAACCTGGTGTTTTACGGGCGTCTTGGACAAGCGTAATAGGGCCTGTGATTTGAGCTTTGCCTGTATTGCGGGCGGCACGCGCGGCTTTAAGTCGATTTGATTCGTGGGCGATATCCAGACCTAAGGCCGCCATGTTTGATTCAAGCGGTTCAATGTGAACTATAGGCCACAACTCGGATTCATTGTGTTCTGGAAAAACCATGAAATTATGGCGTTCAGTGCGTCTAAGTGCCAAATATTCATAAATGTCAGGCCTTTGCACCGCATCAATAATACCCATACCATTTATACCGGGGTATTTTTCACCCAGATTAAGGGTCTCGCTATACGTTCGCCAATTATTCTCACTAAGCGGATTTTCAAACGCGGTGAGTGTTGCAACACCGCCCCAAAGCGCGTCTTCATAATGTGACATGCGTTCTGTAATACGGGCAACAAGTTGGCTGGCCTCTCTTTCATAAAGGCTTTTCATTTGTTGCTGGCTATTATTGCGGGTTATGCTCCATGCAGAAAGCGTTGCGAGTAATGACGCAATGATAATGACCCAATGGAACCATCTAAGTTGACCCGCAGAGACGAGTTGGTTTTTTTTATCAAGGTATTGATTTAAATTTAGTGCGTTAGATGACGTCATAAATCTCAGTCAAACATATGATTGAGATGTCTATATGCCCTCATATTTACAACGGGCACTATGATAAAAGCAGTCTATGATTGTCTAATTGACTAAAGGCCTCATGAAGCCCTTCAAAGAGGTCTTCTTTTAATATGTAACCTGAAACGCCGTATTTATGCGTTCTTATGATATCTTGATCTGAATTGGACGTTGTCAGAATAAAAACTTCGTAATTAGGCTTATCTTCTAAGGTCGACAACTCCTCAAGTAATTCCAAACCATTCATGCGCGGCATATTTAAGTCTAACAAGACAATATCTGGATGGTTTGCATCTTCGTTATCTTTTGGGCTTTTCAAAATTTCAAACGCTTCAATCCCGTCAATAGCTCTTTGGATCTCATTATCGATTTTAAGCTGTTTGAATGCGCGCCGAATACTCATCATATCGACATCGTCATCTTCTACGGCTAAAAATGTTAAAGGTTTCATATCTTTCTCACAGCCTGTGCTACCGTCGTACTAATAAGGTGTTTCGGTTAAGGATGTGTCTCCTAAAAAACTTTTTACACGCATTGTCAAAACTTTCAAAGATTTGGTCAAATCTGTGTCATCAAAATCTTGGTATTCAGATTTTAAGTGTGCGTTTTGCTTAGCTGTAATGTCTGAAAAGACTTCGAGAAAGTAAGCTGAAGCTTCTATGCCTTTTTCAGTCGCAACAAGTCGTCGGTTACGACCATCATATGCGTCGACTTCGGATGTTATATATTCATTTCCAGTCAAGATTATCGCGGATCGAGTAATCGTTGCGGGATCTTCGCGCAAATGAACCGAAATATCTTTTGACGTCGGGTGTTCAGGGGCGTGAACAATACTGCTTAAGATTCTAATTTCCCTTAGCTTTAGAGGGAACCGTTTGGAAAAAACAGGCAGGACTGATTTCTTCAATAGGACGTTGTAATCCGAAGATATCCATTCAGAATATAATAAATATTTTAAATCATTGAGCGCTGTCATGATCTTGAGTTCCAATGCGTTAGCATTTTTGTTAACACAAAATTTACGAAAAGAAATTTAATTTTGTACATTGGGTAAATGATTGGATATTCGAGAGGGATTCTGGGCGAGCATAATTATAGCTGAATATGTCAATTTCCGCTAAGGGGTATCCAAGAGAAGCCGCAAAGTTGTAAGTAACTTTGAATGAAAGTGTTCTTACAGGGAAATGGTGCCCGAACCTGGATTTGAACCAGGGACACACGGATTTTCAATCCGTTGCTCTACCAACTGAGCTATTCGGGCCCATAAGGGCAGTTGCAAATCATTGCAGTCGACGCGGCGTTATAGGCAAACTCATTCGCGCTGTCTATGGGGAAATGTCGCAATTTTTCATGTAAATTTCATGTTATTTATTTTGCATATGAGAACCGTTCGCAGTATGAAGGTCAAATGCTCGACCCGTTTACTTTAAATGATCTGAATAAAAACATTGCTGCGAGAGTTACAGGATTCGTTCCGAACAATTCCGATAGCGAAATAAGACTCCGCGAAATCGGATTTGCTGAGGGAGATAGCGTCAAAGCTTTGCACTTTGGCCTATTTGGCCGAAACCCGATCACGGTCAGTTTAAACGGCGCTTTGATTGCTTTGCGCAAGACAGATGCCCGCATTGTAATCGTCGAGCCTGTCAATGACTGAAATTGTATCTGAAACTGACCTGAAAACACGTCCTGTACGTTTGGCCTTACTTGGTGCGCCGAATTGCGGGAAAACATCTTTGTTCAATGCGCTAACGGGAGGGCGTGCAAAGGTTGCGAATTACCCCGGCGTGACTGTTGAATACCGCAAAGGCGAATTTGATATAAATGGGGGCATGATAGAGCTTTTGGATCTTCCGGGCGTTTATGGCGATTGCGGTCACAGTATGGATGAGCGTGTCGCGATTGACGCGGTTCGAGGAAACCTTGAACACGAACGCGCGCCAGACGGCATTGTTTTTATGATGGACGCGTCGCACATCACGACGCATTTACACAATTTCTTGCAAGCGAAAAATTACGGCCTACCGATTGTCCTCGTTTTAAACATGATGGATATGGCCGCGCGTGACGGCATAGAAATTGACGTCCAACAGCTTGAGAGCCAATTGGGTGTGCCTGTAATATCTTGTGTGGCTGTGCGTGCATCTGGCCGCGCGCATTTGCTCGATTTTCTGTCTGAATGGACAGGTGATATTACGCATGGCTCTGCTTCTGTTCCAGACAGCGAACCCAGTACACTTAAAGACCTTCAAGCCAAAGCGCGGTCGATAACAGGCGGGAGCGTCAGCCGAATTGAACAAGTCGACACTTTCACGCAACGTATTGATAAAATCGTTCTGCATCCAGTTTTGGGAGTCTTGCTTTTACTCGGCATTTTATTCGTGATGTTCCAAGCGGTCTATACGTGGGCTGGCCCTGCGATGGCACTGATTGAAGGGGCTGTCGGACTTTTGCAAACTGGTGTGAATCTGGTGGTGCCCGAAGGGTGGCTACGCTCGCTTATATCAGATGGTATTATCGCAGGTGTCGGCAGCGTCATAATTTTCTTGCCACAAATTGTAATTCTCTTTGCCTTTATCCTCCTGCTCGAAGCGTCGGGATATATGGCGCGTGCCGCGTTTTTGGTGGACACGCTTATGGCTAAAATCGGCCTGAATGGTCGGGCCTTCATCCCATTACTCTCAAGTTTTGCATGCGCAATCCCGGGTGTTATGGCGGCCAGAACGATTGAGCATGAACGGGACCGTATCACAACGATACTGATTGCCCCGCTTATGACGTGTGCGGCGCGGTGGCCAGTTTATTTCCTAATTATTGGCGCGTTTATTCCAGCGACAAAAGTCGGAATGTTTGGCCTTCAAGGTTTAGTTGCTTTTGGCCTTGTCATTGCGGGCATTGTCTTTGCTATGATTATGGCCTTTATCTTTAAACGCACCTTGATGCGCGGAAAGAAATCAACGCTCTTGATTGAACTGCCAAGCTATAAGGCGCCTGTTTTTAAGGACTATCTGCGCGGTCTATGGGAGCGCGCAATGATTTTCATAAGCCGAGCAGGGCGTATCATTCTGCCTGCGTCTATCATTATCTGGATTTTGGCCAGCTATCCTGCAAATGCGGGCTCTATTCGAGAGACGTTTGCGGGGCGGATTGGCTCTGTCTTAGAACCTCTATTAGCCCCGATTGGATTTAATCTGGAGATTGCGATTTCGCTTATTCCCGGAATGGCTGCGCGCGAAGTCGTGGTCGGCGCCCTCGGTACAATATATGCGCTGGGGGATAATGAAGCAGGACTTGCGGCAACTCTGCAATCTGCTTGGTCGCTCCCGACAGCCTTAGCCTTTCTGGCGTGGTTTGTCTTTGCGCCGCAATGCCTGTCGACATTGGCGATTATCAAAAAAGAGACAAATGGTTGGAAATGGCCTTTGTTCGCATTCGGGTATTTGTTTGTATTGGCCTACGCCGCTGCGGGACTAACATACCATACAGCTCGCGCATTTGGGCTTTAATCCACTCTTTTAGGACTGATTCAGCTAGAGACCTGCAAATATACGTGTATTTAAGGCGTATACCGTTTACGGAATCACTCCGCTTAGTATCAGGGACGCAAAATGGCCGAACTTTCAAAATCCGAACTTGAACATAAACATATGTCAGGTGCCATTTCTGCACTGTCTATGGACGCGGTTCAAAAAGCCAATTCAGGGCACCCCGGAATGCCAATGGGTATGGCCGATGTTGCAACCGTATTATTTTCGAAATTTTTGAAATTTGATCCAAAAGACCCAAACTGGCCTGACAGAGACCGTTTTATCTTGTCCGCGGGTCACGGCTCTATGTTGATTTATTCGCTCCTGCATTTGACAGGATATAAAGCGATGACGATGGAGCAGATTAAAAACTTCCGTCAGCTTGGCTCGAACACGGCAGGGCATCCTGAATATGGTCACACGCCGGGTGTCGAAACGACAACAGGGCCGCTTGGCCAAGGCATAGCGAATGGTGTCGGGTTTGCGCTCGCGGAACGTCATATGAATGCCCGTTACGGCGATGATCTCGTGAGCCATTATACCTACGTCATGGCAGGCGATGGATGTTTAATGGAAGGGATTTCCCAAGAGGCAATCGGCCTTGCAGGACATTTGAAGTTAAACAAACTCATTTTGATGTGGGATGATAATAATATCACGATTGACGGTAGTGTCGATATTTCGTCGAGCACAGATCAAATTGCGCGTTTCAAAGCGTGCGGATGGAACACGATTTCTGTCGACGGGCATGATGCGCGTAAGGTGGGTAACGCACTTCGTAAGGCTCAAAAATCCGACAAGCCGACGATGATCGCGTGTAAAACTGTGATTGGGAAAGGTGCGCCAAATAAGGGCGGTACGTCTAAAATTCACGGTGCGCCTTTGGGTGATGAGGAAATCGCTCTGACGCGCAAAGCGCTTGGCTGGTCCCATGCACCGTTTGAAATACCAGAAGATATTTATAAAATGTGGGCGCGTCCGGGACGTAAAGGTCGGCGCGAGAATAAAGACTGGAAAAATCGCCTTTCAGCTCACAAGAATAATGCAGACTTTACGCGCTCTATTAAAGGTGAATTGAACGCAGGTTGGAAAGAGGCTTTGCAGTCTTATAAAGACGATCTTGCGGCAAACCCGCCTAAACTTGCGACACGGGCATCAAGCGGGAATGCTTTGAAAGTTATCACAGAACATCTGACCGATATGATTTCAGGGTCTGCCGACCTTGAAGGCTCTAACAAAACCCGTACACCTGCTACATCATCAGAAATTCAAGCGGATAATTACGGTGGGCGTTATGTGAATTACGGCGTGCGCGAACACGGCATGGCGGCGGCTATGAACGGTATGGCTCTGCACGGCGGACTCTTACCGTATTCAGGCACGTTCCTTGTCTTTGCAGATTATTGCCGCCCGTCCATTCGTCTGTCAGCCCTCATGGGGACACGGGTGATTTACGTTATGACACACGACTCAATTGGTGTCGGCGAAGACGGCCCGACGCATCAACCTGTTGAACATGTTGCCAGCCTGCGGGCTATTCCTGATCTTTACGTCTTTAGGCCTGCGGACGCGATTGAAACCGCAGAGTGTTGGGAGCTTTCTGTGGAACGTAAAGGCCCGTCGGTTCATGCCTTGACGCGCCAAGGATTGCCGCCTGTGCGGGATGACGCGACGAAAAATATGTGTTCGCGCGGCGCCTATGTCCTGCGTCCCGGCGCGGGTTCTGATGACATCATACTGCTGGCTTCGGGTTCAGAAGTGCATCTGGCTGTTGAAGCGCATGAGCGCCTCGCAAAAGACGGCATCTCGGCCCGTGTCGTCTCTGTGCCGTGTTTGGATTTGTTCTTAGATCAGGACGAGAAATACATCACATCCGTCATCGGCAAAGACCTGCCTAAAATCGCGATCGAGGCCGGTATCCGCCAAGGTTGGGACGGCCTAATCGGCAGATCTGGTGGCTTTGTTGGGATGAACAGTTTCGGCGCTTCGGCACCGGGGTCTGATTTGTTCAAACATTTCGGTATCACGACGGACGCGGTTATTGAAAAAGCAAAAACGATGTTGGGTAAAGCGTAATGAAAGAACTGCCGGGAGATGTTTTTATTGCAGGGCAAATTTTGCCTTTGCAAATGGAGGCGCTCGCGGAGCAGGGCATTATGACGTTCATCAATAATCGCCCAGATATGGAAGCGCCTTTGCAGCCCCTGTCTGATCTTTTGTCAGATACCGCGCAAAAGCTTGGTGTGGATTATCACCACATCCCAATGGCGGGCGGCCTGACGCCGGGTTTGATCGCGGCAAGTGTCACAGCTTATAACGAAATGCCGCGCCCTATCTTTGCATTTTGTGCGAGTGGTATGCGGTCTGCGGCCCTTTGGTGTTTTGCGCATGTAAAGCAACTCGGCATAGACGGCGTTTTATCTGCTGTTGCGGATATCGGGTTTAATCTTGAACAATTACGCACGCCTCTCCAAGGGTTTGTCGCCCAAGAGGACACTGAGTAAATGCGTAAACGGATACCGCCCCCAATCGTTATGCTCACTTTTGCGGCATTTATGTTTGCGACCTCGGTATTTCTTCCAAATATGCGGTTTAAGGGATATTCGATTCCACATTTAGGAAGCTTTGTATTAGCAAGCGGGATTGCCTTCCTGCTTTATGCCGCATGGTCTTTTCATAAAAAAGAGACGACTGTGAATCCGCTCAATTTGAACCAATCTACAGCGCTCGTGACAGACGGCCCGTTTCGTATAACGCGCAACCCGATGTATCTGGGCATGATGTTACTCTTAGTGGGATGTGCGATTAAAACGGCGCATGTGTTAAATATAATATGGGTTTGGGGGTTTATCATCTATATGACGCATCTCCAGATTAAACCTGAAGAGGTTGCGATGGAGCGCTTGTTTGGAGATGAATACCGGGCCTATAAAAAACGCGTTCGGCGGTGGATTTAGTCAAATCCCGAATTCTAATTTGAAGCGCGTACAAAACAAAAGCTGACAGGGTCAGACTATGAGTGAAAACTCGGAAATCGAAATCAACAAAAAGCCGGGCTTTATTGCGCGGCAATATAGTTGGCTCCCGACATATTCAGGTAGCGTCTTTACGGACGACCTTGTCGCGGCAATAATCGTTACAATTCTACTTGTGCCTCAATGCCTTGCCTATGCACTACTCGCAGGCCTACCTCCGCAAGTTGGGATTTATGTCTCAATTTTTCCGCTTGTTGCCTACGCGCTCTTAGGGTCGTCAAATTATCTCAATGTCGGACCAACTGCTGTTATCTCGCTGATGACAGCGGCAGCTATTGCGGTTTTGCCCGAAGAAACCCGCCTCGTGAGTGCGGCTGCTTTGGCTTTATTGACAGGCGGGCTGTTATTTATAGCAGGTCTTTTAAAAGCGGGGTTTATTATGAACTTCGTCTCTCGTCCCGTCGTGTCCGCATATATAACGGGCGCGGCTATGCTCATTATATTCTCGCAACTCAAACATGTTTTTGGAATTGCGGCGAACGGAGAAACTGTTTTATCGCTTTGGAATAATTTGGCCGCAAATATTAAATATTTAAACCCAGCCGCCTTTGCGGTGGGGCTTTCATCGATTGCGATACTCTGGGGCGTCCAAAAATACTTGGCGATTTTTTTAGTGCGCTTGCGGGTTCGAGCGCGCAGAGCCAAACTTCTCGCGCGAACTGCGCCTGTTGTCATTATTGGCATCTTTATTCTGATAAGCCATTTTTTAAATCTAAACGCAAATTATAGTGTCCGTATAGTCGGGCAGGTCCCCGCAGGCCTGCCACCGCTCGAGCTTCCAGCGATGCGTTTGTCTGAATATGAAATTCTTATTATGCCTGCGATTGTTATTGCGATTGTCGCCTTTGTTGATAGCACATCGACCGCCCAAGAACTTGCCGCGCGGGCGAGGGGGCGGATCGACTCGAATAAGGAACTCTTAGGCCTCGGCGCGTCCAACCTCGTTGCAGGCCTTTCGGGCGGATATCCTATCAATGGGAGCATGTCGCGCTCTGCTGTAAACTTTACGGCAGGTGGCCGCACGCCGTTCGTTGGTTTGATGGTTGCCGCCCTAATGGCGCTTACCGCCGTTTTTTTGACGCCCGTTTTACGAGACCTACCGCTCGCAACACTTGCCGCGCTCATTATCGTTGCGTGTCTAAACTTACTGGATTTCAAAAGCCTGTGGCGGACATGGGTATATAATCGTGCGGACGGGTTCACGGCAATTGCTGCTTTCCTCGCCGTGCTATTATTTGGCGTTCAATGGGGTGTGTTGGTCGGCGTGGTTTTGGCAATGGCCTTACATATTCGATCCACACTTAAGCCGCACATGGCGCTTGTCGGGCGATTTCCGGGAACACAACATTTTCGGGACGCGGAGCGGTTCAAAGTCGAAACAAATGAATTTGTCAAAACCCTGCGGATTGACGAAAGCCTGTATTATGCCAATGCGCGATATCTTGAAGATAAGGTCGCGCGTATTGTTGCGAGTAGCCCAAAAATGACGGATTTGATTTTGATGTGCACAGCCGTCAATCAAATTGATGCCAGCGCGCTCTCAAGTCTTGTTGAGATCAATAAGCGCTTAAAAAGCGCAGAGATTAAGCTCCATTTCTCAGACATGCAAAGTCGCGTGAAAGAGCGATTATTTCGTTCAGAGTTTTTAGACCAATTGACGGGACAGATATTTTTATCGCAATTTGAAGCTATGGAAATGTTAGAACCTGAACCTGATTGGGAGAAACTTTCTGATCACATGGATATTCACTAAACGCCCTAAGTTGAAATTCGTCTAAAAGCACTTTGTAAAAATGAGTTTATTCGCTATGGTTGTTTCGAAAAGGTAATTGCGGCGCAAATTTTGCGACCTTGCCAGAGAGAGTGAACTTGATATGCCGGATGAAAATACGTCCGGAGCCGAAGACCGTCTGCAATCAGCAGATAGCCCTTCGGCGCAACACGTCCCACCCCGTCGACGTCGACGGAGTCAGGGACGTCGTTCGGACAGCTATGCGGCCCTAGATTTAGGGACCAATAATTGTAGATTACTGATTGCGAAGCCTACGGCTTCGGGCTTTCGTGTGATCGATTCCTATTCCAAAGTTGTCCGCCTTGGCGCGGGGCTTTCAAGCACGGGCCAATTATCAGAGCACAGTATGGATTTGGCCGTTGATGCGATTAAGCATTGCGCCAAGAAAATCGGGTCGCGGAATGTAAAGCGCTGGCGCTGTGTCGCGACACAAGCCTGCCGTCAGGCCAGTAATGGCGAGGGCTTTCTAAAACGCGTCAAAGAGGAAACAGGGATAAGCCTTGAAGTGATTTCGGCACGCGTCGAAGCGCGTCTGTCTGTCATGGGATGCTTAAACCTGATTGATGTTGATAAAGATGTTGTGTTGGTCGTGGATATTGGTGGAGGTTCAACAGAACTGAGCTGGGTTGATATTCGACGCCTTCGCGAAGAAAAAGGCGTTATGCGCGTGCACCGTCCGCCTATTAGTGCGTGGGCGTCTTTGCCTTTGGGTGTGGTGACTTTGACAGAACAAGTGCCAGAACATGAAGACCGCGAAGCTTGGTATTTGGAGATGAAAACCAAGATTAAACAAGCAATTTCCGATGCGAATTGTTCTGACCGTTTCACTAAAGTTTTTGGCGCAGGCGGCGGGCATATCATCGGGACATCTGGTACGATTACATCTTTGGCGGCAGTGCATTTGGATTTACCCTTTTATCAACGCGATAAAGTCGACGGTCTTTGGATGGACTCCGACCATGTTGTAAAAATCGCGCGTGAAATGGGCGGCCGTACACCGCAAGAGCGGGCCGCATTTCCAAGTATTGGAACGGACCGCGCGACGCTACTTGTTGCGGGCTGTGCGATCATGGATGTTTTGTGCGAAATGTGGCCCGCACAAAAAATTCGGGTTGCAGACCGCGGACTACGCGAAGGTATTTTAATGGGCTTGATGCAGCAAAGTCAGAAGATTGAACTTGTTAAGAAAAATGGGCCCGCCGAATGAGCCGTGATCCAAAACGTATGAGCGGCGGAAAACCGTCGGGTGAAAAACGATCTCGTAAAACCGCAAAACCGACGGGCGAAGACGCGACTCGTATGTTGACCCACAAAGTCAAAACGGCGAAGGGACGTAAAATGTCCTCAAAGCTTTGGATCGAACGGCAGATCAATGACCCTTATGTGGTAAAAGCCAAAATGATGGGATACCGCTCTCGCGCGGCGTTTAAGCTCCAAGAACTAGATGAGAAATTCAACCTAATCGCCAAAGATGCCTTGATTGTTGACTTGGGCTGTGCGCCGGGGGGCTGGGTGCAAATTGCACTAGAGCGCGGGGCGAAACATGTTGTTGGGATAGATATTCTTCCTGTTGAGATTGTGGCGGGTGCAGACCTCATTGAGATGGACTTTATGGATGAAAATGCGCCAGACGTTATCAAAGCCCGAATGCAAGGGCAGCCAAGCCTCGTTATGTCGGACTTGGCGGCGAATACGACAGGACACCGTAAAACGGATCACCTGCGTACGGTCGCACTCGTCGAATCTGCCGCAGATTTTGCGATGGATGTCTTGGCTCCGGGCGGACATTTTATTACGAAAGTCTTCCAAGGCGGCGCAGAAGGCCGACTGCTCGATCTGTTAAAATCTCGATTTGACGTTGTTAAACATGCAAAGCCAAAATCTTCGCGGGCAGGTAGTCCAGAAATGTATCTGGTTGCTAAAGGCTTTCGCGGGCGGAAGTAAGCGCGACTTTTAGAGTTTTTACTCTAAGCTCCACACTTTCCCTTTGCACGGCTCTCTTAAGTCTGATAACTCCCGCTTGCAAAAGTAGGAGACTCCTATGGAGATACGGGAAGGGCTTACCTTCGACGATGTGCTTTTGCAGCCCTGCGCATCAGATATATTGCCGGCCGATGCGGACCTTCGCACGCGCCTAACAAAAACCATTTCAATCAACGTCCCCCTTGTGTCGTCGGCTATGGATACTGTGACAGAAGCGGAACTCGCGATTGTTATGGCCCAGACAGGCGGAATAGGCGTGATTCACCGCAATCTGTCCAATGCCGAGCAGGCAGAGGAGGTTCGTAAGGTGAAACGGTTCGAATCCGGCATGGTTGTCAATCCGATTACAATCGGGCCTGACGCGACGCGCGCGGACTTAAAAGCCCTTGCCGAGCATCATAAGATTTCAGGGATTCCTGTCGTCGAAAAGAGCGGCAAACTCGTGGGCATCGTCACGAATCGCGATGTGCGTTTCGCGACAGATCCCAATGAAAGCGTCGCAAACTTGATGACGCGAGAGCTTGTGACAGTCAAAGAAGGCGTGTCTGGAGAACAGGCGCGCGCTCTTTTACACAAGCACCGTATTGAACGCCTTTTGGTTGTCGACGATCAATATCGATGTGTTGGACTTATAACGGTAAAAGATATGGATAAGGCGCTGTCCCATCCTAATGCCTGCAAAGACGATAAGGGTCGCTTACGCGTGGCCGCAGCGAGTACCGTTGGCGACGCCGGATATGAACGCGCTATGGCTTTGATCGATGCGGGTGTGGACGCGGTTGTCATTGATACCGCACACGGCCATTCATCAAAGGTCATTGACCAAGTCTTGCGCCTGAAAAAAGAATTTCACAATGTTCAGATCATTGCAGGAAATATTGCAACTGAATCCGCAGCCAAAGCCCTGATCGATGCAGGTGCAGACGCGATTAAAGTCGGTATTGGTCCAGGTTCTATCTGTACGACACGTATCGTTGCGGGTGTTGGCGTACCGCAATTAACGGCAATTATGGACGCGTGCAAAGCGGCGCAGAAAGCCAATATTCCCGTTATAGCAGATGGCGGTATTAAATATTCTGGTGATATGGCCAAGGCCTTAGCCGCGGGCGCAGATTGTTGTATGGTCGGGTCACTTCTTGCAGGTGCGAGCGAAACACCGGGCGAGGTCTTCCTCTATCAAGGACGGTCGTATAAATCGTACCGTGGTATGGGGTCAGTCTCGGCCATGGCCAGAGGTTCGGCAGATCGATATTTTCAAAAGGAAGTCTCGGACTCCATGAAGCTTGTACCAGAAGGTATTGAAGGTCGCGTGGCGTTTAAAGGCCCCGTGTCTCCGATACTTCACCAGCTGATTGGTGGTGTTCGGGCGGCTATGGGCTATACAGGATCTGCGACGATCAAGGACTTCCATGCGAGAGCAGAATTTGTACGCATTACGAATGCGGGACTTCGCGAAAGCCATGTTCATGATGTGACCATTGCGCGCGAATCTCCAAATTATTCAATGCCGACCTAATAGTCGTTTTTTAGGAGTATTAAAATGTCCCACCCGCTTGTACTGCCCATGCTTATTCAAATGGCACTTGCGCTCTTGATCTTATTTGTCATGGCCCCACGCCGTGTGTCAGCGATTAAGAAAGCGGGTGGACCGAGCGCACTTAAAAAGGCGGGCGGCTTTACGGCAAGCTTAAATAATATGGGTGACAACTTTAAAAATCAGTTTGAACTTCCAGTGATATTTTATGGACTTTGTTTGCTGTTCATCACAATAGGTGAGGCAACGCCCTCTATCGTAAGTGCGGCATGGGTCTTTGTTGTTTTGCGCGTTGTGCATTCAATTGTTCAATGCACAAAAAATCAGATTTTTCCGACACGATTTGGTGTTTTTCTCGTAAGCTCGCTCGCGCTCGTTTACATGCTTGTAATGGCTATTTTACAAGCTTCGACTTAGTTTAATTGAAAGACGTGTTATGAGATTAGGTGGAAGATTACAGGCTTCAGTAGAAGTCTTAGAAGACGTATTAGAGCGACGGACACCCGTCAGTCTCGCTCTGCGGGACTGGGGCAAGGCGCACCGTTTTGCAGGCTCAAAAGACCGCTCTGCAATTGGCAATTACGTTCTGGATTCCCTGCGTCATAAATCATCGCTCGCTTACCGTATGGATAATGAAAGCGCGCGGAGCCTTGTGCTCGGCACAGCCGTATTTCTCTACGGTATGAACCCTAAAACGCTCAATACGGACTTTGAAGGTGATGAGCATGCTCCCGATAAAATGACCGCGACAGAGCTGGCAAATCTATCCGGGGCAATTGATTTGGAAAGTGCCCCAGATTGGATTCGCGCCGATATTCCTGAATGGCTATGGCCTGCGTTTGAAAATAATTTCGGCGAAGAGTCTATAAAAGAAGGCCAAGCTTTAACGGCGCGTCCTCCGCTTGATTTACGCTGTAATACGATCAAAATGACGCCCGAAAAAGCTGGGAAAATTCTTGCTGATTTCGGCGCAGAGCCTTGCCAACTTTCACCCGTCGGGTTTCGAGTACCCCCGACAACTGGCGACGGCAGATTGCCAAACATTCAAATCGAAGAGATATTCCAAACGGGCGGCGTAGAAATCCAAGACGAAGGCTCGCAACTCGTGAGTCTTTTGGTCGACGCGAAACCCGGTGAAACAATCCTCGATTATTGTGCAGGCGGCGGCGGTAAAGCCCTCGCTATGGCGGCCGACATGAATAATGAAGGGGCTGTGCATACATTTGATATTGATAAGCGGCGCTTAGCTCCCGTCTACCAACGCTCGCAACGAGCAGGGGCTGACATTATCAAAGTCCACCAGCCGCCCGAAAAAACTCTGAACTTCCTACGCGGCAAATGTGACCGTGTTTTAATTGACGCTCCGTGTACCGGTGTTGGGACATGGCGTCGGAAACCTGACGCGAAATGGCGCTTGTCCGAAGAATCGCTTGAAGTCCGCAATAAAGAACAAGCGCAAGTCCTTAAAGCTGCCAAAGAATTTGTACGGCCTGGCGGTCTTTTGTTTTATGTGACGTGTTCCGTCCTTGCCGAAGAGAATGAAGGCCAAGTCTATAAATTTCTCGAATCTAACCCTGAATTCACATTGATATCAGCGGGTGAAGTCTGGGAAGAAAAGTTTGGCGTCAAAGATTTCAAACCTTGGTCAGAAGATGGCTGCACGATAACGCTGACGCCTGCGACAACGAATACAGACGGATTCTTTATGGCGGTTATGGAGAAAAAAACCGATGACTGACACAAACGCGTCTGAACACGAACAGCTTTTGATCATCGATTTTGGCTCTCAAGTTACAAAATTAATTGCCCGTCGTGTTCGTGAAAGCGGCGTTTATTCCGAAGTCCACCCATTTAACCGCGTGGATACGGACATGCTTAAAGCGTTTAATCCTAAAGCGATTATTCTCTCAGGTGGGCCTAATAGTGTTACAGGTATTGGTACACCGCGTGCAGACGACGCCGTGTGGACGTTTGGTGTGCCTGTGCTTGGCATTTGTTATGGTCAACAGACCATGTGCGAACAACTTGGCGGTTCCGTTGAGAGTTCTGATGAGCGCGAATTTGGGCGCGCGGATTTAAGCGTAACGCAATCGCATGCTTTGTTCGAAGGCCTAGATAAAACGGAACGCGTTTGGATGTCTCACGGTGACCGGGTGAGTGCTATTCCCGAAGGGTTTGAAGTTATCGGGACATCTGGCAATGCGCCTTACGCTGCGATTGCTGATGATGCGCGCCGGTTTTACGGCGTCCAGTTCCATCCGGAAGTCGTCCACACAGTCAACGGCGCAAAGATACTGCGCAATTTCACGCACGGGATTGCAGGCTTTAAGGGCGACTGGTCTATGGCTGCGTTTAAAGACGAGTCTATTGCGGCAATCCGCGCCCAAGTCGGTGACGGTAAAGTTATTTGCGGGCTGTCTGGTGGTGTTGATAGTTCTGTTGCGGCCGTCCTGATTCACGAAGCTATTGGCGATCAACTGACCTGTGTTTATGTCGATACGGGCATGATGCGCAAAGGCGAGTCTGATCAAGTCACGGCACTGTTTTCAAAACACTACGATATGAATTTGATACACGTAGATGCGGGTAACGAGTTCCTAAATTTGCTCGAAGGTGTTTCTGACCCTGAACGCAAGCGCAAAATTATTGGCGGCACGTTTATTGATATTTTCGAACGCGAGGCGAAGAAAATTGGCGGCGCTAAATTCCTTGCTCAAGGGACATTATATCCCGACGTGATCGAATCTGTGTCTTTTGACGGGGGGCCATCTGTAACGATTAAGTCGCATCACAATGTCGGCGGCTTGCCAGAGCGGATGGACATGGAACTGGTTGAGCCTCTGCGCGAGCTTTTTAAAGACGAAGTGCGTAAGCTAGGCCAAGAGCTTGGCCTGCATAAAGATTTCGTTGAACGTCATCCCTTCCCAGGCCCAGGCCTTGCGATACGATGCCCGGGCGTCATTACCAAAGACCGCTTAGACATCCTCCGCGAAGCCGACGCAATCTATCTTGACCAGATTAAGAAACACGGATTGTATAATGATATATGGCAAGCATTTGCGGTTATTCTCCCCGTGCAAACCGTGGGAGTTATGGGTGATGAGCGCACTTATGAAAATGTTTTGGCGCTTCGTGCCGTTACATCAACGGACGGTATGACGGCCGATTACTATCCGTATTCACATGATTTTCTCGGTGAAACGGCCACGCGTATTATCAATGAAGTACGCGGCGTAAACCGCGTCGTTTATGATATAACGTCGAAACCTCCCGGAACGATTGAATGGGAATAAATTTTATACGCACTGAACACACCCGAATTTAGATATGTTTCTGAAAATCTGTTTTTGTTAGGGGACTTGCTTAGATGACTAAAAAAATTAAGGCCGCTCTCTTACTTCTCATTATCAGTCTCACCGCATTTTCAGGCGGTGTATATGTTGGCCTTGAAGAGGTGTTTCCGTTTAAAGTATATAAAGTCATATGGAACGCTGCGTTTGATAAACCTGTCGTTAAACCGGCACTTAGAGAAGTCAATGTTCGGCTGTCACAGTTTGAAGCGTTTGATTCAAAGTCCGACTTCGTCTTTGTTGGGGATAGCCTTATTGAAAGAGGCGAGTGGGCAGAGTTTTTCCCTAAGCTTTCTTTAAAAAATAGGGGTGTTGGCGGGGATACAACCCTTAGCGTTCTCAATCGAATTGACGATGTGAAATCCCTGTCCCCAAAATATGTTTTTTTATCTATCGGGTTTAATGATATTCGAGCTTATAGGTCTACTGAGAATATATTAGCGACTTATACGCTGATTGTTAATAGCCTCAGAGAATCAGGTATAAATGTGATAATTCAATCGACTATTCAATGTTCCCCAAAGCGATCAAAAGATTGGTCACAACACATCAGTGAACTGAATAATGCGCTAGAAAAATTTGCTTCTGAAAAGGAAATACGTTTCATTGATCTGGGGGTTTTATCTGATGATACGGGGCTAAGTCTGATTTATTCCCAAGATGGTGTTCATTTGAATGGAACAGGATATAAAGAATGGGTAAAGATTATCTCTCCTGTAATTTATGCACTGAACACAGATTAAGCTATATTATGACAAAACTTAAGGCCGCGATCATTGTCGATAATATGCAAATCGCGAAGTGGCAAAAATCCGCATTAGACTATGCTTCAGATGTTTTGGATGTTCGCTATATTCTAAATTGTACGAATACGACAAGTCAGAAAGATGTTGTTAAAAACTTTCTATATTACGGGCTAAATGTCATATCACTCCGAAACTCTGAGACAGTTAAAACAGAAATTCGCTCAGACTCTGCCAAGGTCGTCACTTTTGAAGCGTTGCAAAAGGGCAGCTGGCAACGTTTTTCAAAACATATATCAAGTGAGATTAACCCAAATGATTTTGACGTAATTATCAAATTCGGAATGTCATTACTGCGTATCGATGGGCCGCTTTCAAATATACCTGTCTTGTCATTTCATCACGGAGACCCTTCTAAATATCGCGGACGTCCCGCTGGGTTTTACGAGCTTGCTAATAATGAAGATAAGCTCGGAATAATTGTCCAAAAATTATCTAACAAATTAGACGCAGGCGAGGTCTATGCATTTGCATATTCAAAAATAAATCACACTTCTTATAAAAAAACGGCTTTGAATTTCTACAAAGTTTCAAAATTCATGCTGCGGCAAGCGGTCATAAATTTACAAAATAAGACACCGCTTACACTCTCTAAGACTGGAGAAAACTACACCTTACCGACAAATTCTAAAGTTTTAAAATTTGGCACTAAATTGGCTATGCGAAAGACCAAGCATTTATTATACGGTGCGTTTTATGAGAAAAAATGGAATGTCGCGCTTTGCCCGTTTGATAGAAGCTTTGAAGGGGATGTGGTTTTGCAAAAAGCCTCTTTTCAGGAACTGCCTATTGAACCTCAATATAGTTTTTATGCAGATCCGTTTTTTTCAGGTACGGGTCGTGAAATCCGATTTGAAGCCATGGATAAAAAAACAGGCCTTGGCGATATTGTAGAAATAGACAGAGTGCTTAAAAATAACGCTGCGCTTATCCTAAGCGGCAAGCATTATTCTTATCCCTATACATTCACATACAAGAACGCAGAATATGTCTTGCCAGAAGTTGCCTCTCATTCTGCGCCATATTATTTTAATGTAAAAGACGGGCCAGATAAGAAAATTGCGATTAAAGGACTAGAAGATTTAAGAATTGTCGATGCATCTTTGATTGAGAGCGACGATCAAGTTTATCTATTCTTTGGACTGCAAGAAAATGCAGCGAATGTGCTTCAACTTTATGTTTCAAATAGTTTGAATGGGACATTTAATCAACATCCCGCTAGCCCGATCGCACTGGATCCAGAATGCTCGAGGATGGGAGGACGCCTGATTAAACGAGACGGAAAAACCTATCGCTTTGGTCAAAACAATATGCGTGGTTACGGGGCTTCAATATCAATCCTAGAAATCAATACATTGACAAGCACAGCGTATAAAGAAACAAAAGTCGGGTCGTTCTCTATTGATGACGGGTTAGGGCCACATACAATCGACCTAAGCCCAGAGGGCGATACGCTATTATTTGATTTTTACACACAGAAGTTTTCGGTTTTTGCCGGGTATAGACGTCTCTTGAATAAGCTCGCATCTCGCTGATTGAGTACGTCTTTACAGCTCTGCTCTTGCCATGAGTTTTAAAATAGTGAGTTTGAAGTTTTGTATCGTTAAATTGAGAGATTCCTTATGCCTGAAATCCACGCCCGTACCTGTCATCTCTGTGAAGCCAATTGCGGTGTGTTGATAGAGGTCGAAGGGCGAGAGGTTTTATCCGTGAAGGGTAATCCCGATCACGTCTTAAGCGAAGGCTATATTTGCCCCAAAGCGACGGCTATTCCCGATATTCAAAACGATCCCGACCGCCTGAAAAAACCGCTTAAAAAAGTCGACGGCGACTGGCAAGAAATTGACTGGGACACGGCGTACCGCGAAATAGCAGAACGTGTCGTAAAAATCACCTCAGGTCATAAACGTGCCTCGCTTTATATGGGTAATCCCAATACGCATATTTACAGCACAACAACGCAGATGCGGAAGTTTTACAAAGCGCTCGGCCTGCGCGGACTGTATTCCGCGTCCACGCTCGACCAGCTCCCGCACATGATTATGCAAAGATGGGTTTACGGTCATAATGCGCTTTACGCTGTCCCTGATATTGATCGCACGCAATATATGTTGATTGTTGGGGGTAACCCGCTGGCGTCTAACGGCTCACTCTGGACTGTTCCTAATGTACGCAAACGTTTAAAGCGCGTTCAGGAGCGCGGCGGGAAAATTGTTGTCGTTGACCCGCGGCGGACTGAAACCGCTAAAGTCGCGGATACGCATCATTTTATCAAACCGTCGACAGATACGGCTTTATTTCTTGGGATTTTACTGGCCTTGGACGAGGCGGGATTGGTCAATCCCGGGCGCCTTTCGGATATGCTGGACGCAGGTTGGAAAACGGCATGGAATGATTTCCGTCAATTTGACCTCGCGAATTTATCAGAGTTTTGCGGAATTTCAGTGGCAGATATTCGCCAAATTGCAGCGGACCTTGGTAGCGGCGAACCGACGATTTGTTATGGCCGTATGGGGGTTTCTGTTACCGAATTTGGTACGCTGAACCATTATCTCATTGCGATGATAAATATTGCCACGGGTAATCTTGACCGAGAGGGCGGGGTTATGTTTGGCTTGCCATTGGTCGATCCCGTCGAGCGGAGCGGCACAGGTTCTTATAACCGTTATCAATCGCGCATTAGTGGTCGTCCTGAAGTCTTGGGCGAATTGCCTTCCGCCGAACTGGCGGCTGATATTGCTGTTCCGGGTGAAGGGCAGATCGGCGCATTATTTGTTATTGCAGGTAATCCAGTTTTATCAGGGCCGGGGGGACGCACGCTTGACGCTGCACTTGAGACTTTGGACTTGATGGTTTCAATTGATATTTATATGTCTGAAACGGCAGTTCACGCAGATTACATCTTGCCGCCGTGTGGCCCGCTCGAAAAAGATCATTATCCGCTTTTCCTCGCGCCGATTGCTATTCGTAATTTTGCGACTTACTCGCCGCCATTGCTTCCGATGGAAGCGGGTATGAAAGCGGATTGGCAGATTGTGGCCGAGCTCTCAAACGCGATACAGCTCGCCAAAGGCGACGAAGCAGAAGAGATTGTGACCCCTCGGAAAATGCTAGAGGGCATGGTTGAGGCCTCGACATATGATATGACTTTGGACGAGGTTGAAGCACAAGAAAACGGCGTTGACCTTGGCCCGTTGTTTTCGCAATTGCCTGATCGTTTGAAAACAACGGATAAAAAACTGCACTGCGCACCCGAGCTGATTATGAAAGACCTTTCGCGGTTTAGATCAAGTCTTGATAGCCGAAATGTCACGGACCTCTTGCTGATTGGTCGCCGCCATGTGCGAAGTAATAATAGCTGGTTGCATAATTCGCATAGGCTTTTGAAAGGCCCAGAGCGTTGTACGCTGATGATCCACCCAGATGATGCGAATTTACGCGGAATTTTGGATGGCCAAATGACCACTGTTTCAAATCATATTGGGCGCGTCGAATTGGTCGCAGAAATCACAGATGATGTAATGCAAGGCGTTGTGTCTATCCCGCACGGATATGGCCATAATCGGGCAGGGACGAAACTCTCGATTGCAGAGGCTAAACCCGGCGTGTCAATTAATGATCTGACGGACCCTGCACGTATGGATCCATTGTCGGGGAATGCCGTGCTAAACGGAACGCCTGTTGAAGTCGCCGCCGTTATGGCCTGACACCGGTATTCACGTGTGACTACGAGGATTACATTTATGAGGACGACATTTGCCTTGCAATATTTTGGCCTCAAAGATACACCTGCAACAAATTGCATATGAAAAGGAAATACCACCATGCGCGAAGCTGTCATTGTATCAACTGCCCGTACACCTATTGGTCGCGCTTATCGCGGCGCCTTTAATGCCACGCCGTCGCCGACGCTTGCGGGACATTGCATCAACGAAGCCGTAAAACGTGCGGGCATTGACGGGGCCGAAGTCGAAGACGTGAATATGGGCTGTGCCTTGCAACAAGGCGTACAGGTCACAATCGGTCGGAATGCTGTCCTCGCCTCAAACCTGCCTGTGACAGTGTCTGCGCAATCTATTGATCGTCAGTGTTCGTCTGGCATGATGGCGATTGGCATGGCGGCGAAACAAATTATTGTCGACAATCAAGACATCGTCATTGGCGGCGGCGTCGAGTCGATTTCTATGGTTCAAACTGCTGAGATGCGGGTTGCACCCGATATGAACGTCGTGAAAAATCATCCGCAAGCCTATATCCAAATGATCGATACGGCAGAGATCGTGTCTAAGCGTTACGGCGTGTCTCGCGACGCGATGGATGAATATGCCCTTATTAGCCAGCAACGCACACACGCCGCGCAAGAGGCGGGTAAGTTTGATGATGAAATCGTGCCGATGGCGTCAACGATGATGGTCAAAAACAAAGAAACTGGCGAAATCTCTAAGCAAGAAACTACATTGATGAAAGACGAAGGCAATCGTCCTGGCACAACGCTTGAGGGTCTGAACGGCCTTAAGCCTGTACGCGGACCAGAAGCGTTCATTACAGCGGGTAATGCGTCGCAACTTTCGGACGGTGCGTCTGTCTCTGTTCTTATGGAAGGCAAAATGGCTTCTAAGCGCGGATTGTCGCCGCTTGGTATTTACCGCGGTATGGCGGTTGCGGGCCTTGAGCCAGAAGAAATGGGTATTGGCCCTGTCTTTGCCATTCCAAAGCTGTTGAAAGCCAATGGTCTGAAAATGGACGATATTGGCCTGTGGGAGCTGAATGAAGCCTTCGCCGTACAAGTCATTTATTGCCGTGATAAGCTGGGTATTCCAATGGAAAATATGAACGTCAATGGCGGCGCAATCTCTGTGGGCCATCCTTACGGTATGTCGGGCGCGCGCATGGTTGCGCATGCGCTTATTGAAGGCAAACGTCGCGGCGTGAAATATGTTGTTTCGACTATGTGTGTCGGCGGCGGCATGGGCGCGGCTGGGCTTTTTGAAGTTGCGTAACGCTTAGCGTTTACGCAAAAAATTTGATTGAGTATCAAATTTAGTGAAGTCACCGCGAACGCAAGTGAGCGGCTAGATCGCATCACAGACTATAAAGGTAGAATATAAATGAGCACTATTGAATTTAAAGACCGTGTTGCAATCGTAACAGGCGCAGGCGGCGGCCTTGGTCGTTCTCACGCACTCGCATTGGCTGCGCGCGGCGTAAAAGTTGTGGTCAACGATCTGGGCGGAGCTGTTGACGGTTCTGGCGGCTCTGCGACTATGGCTGATCAAGTCGTAGCCGAAATTAAAGCTGCTGGCGGCGACGCAATTGCAAACGGCGCGAATGTCACGAATGAAGACGAAGTCGCAGAGATGGTTGCGGACGCGATTAAAGCCTTCGGTCATGTTGATATCCTCGTTAATAATGCGGGTATTCTGCGCGATAAGTCTTTTGCTAAAATGGAAATGAAAGATTGGGACGCTGTGATTGCTGTGCATTTGCGCGGCTCTGCAATTTGTTCAAAAGCTGTTTGGGGCCATATGCGTGAGCGGAATTATGGCCGTATCATTATGACGACATCGTCGTCGGGCATGTATGGTAACTTTGGACAGGCCAATTACGGCGCGGCCAAAGCAGGACTTTCTGGCTTGATGCGCACGCTATGCCTTGAAGGCGCAAAATATGATATTCGTGTGAATACGCTTGCGCCTGTTGCGGCAACCCGCATGACAGAAAACCTTATGCCACCTGAAATTTTGGAAAAACTGACAACGGAATCTGTTGCGCAAGCCGTCGTCTATATGGCGTGTGATGAAGCGCCTAACCGTACCATCCTGTGTGCAGGTGCGGGCGGTTACGCAGTCACGAAAGTTTTCGAGACCTCTGGCGTTAATTTCGCTGAAGGCGATCAGACAGCTGAAAATATTGCAAAACATTGGGACGCCATTGCCTCTGAAGACGGCATGGAAGAATTCACAAATGGCGGCATGCAGGGCGCGAAATTCCTGACACGCATCCAAAAGGGTGAGTTCACATCTTAGAAATATAATAGGGAGAGCATTATGAAATCAGTTAAATCATCCGAGCTATCAGGACTTATCGGGTCTGAAATTGGCGTAAGTGATTGGATCAAAGTCGATCAAGACCGCATCAATGTGTTTGCCGATGTGACTGAAGATCATCAATTTATCCATGTCAATGAAGAGGCGGCTAAAATGACGCCGTTCGGCGGAACGATTGCGCATGGGTTTTTGACGCTGTCTCTTTTGTCTAAGTTCTCGGAAGGCGCAGGCCTTGTCATTGAAGGCGTAAAAATGGGCGTGAATTATGGCTTTGAAAAAGTCCGCTTTCTTGCGCCAGTGCCAAGCGGCTCCAACGTTCGTGGTAAATTCGTTTTGAAAGACGCAGTTGAGAAAAAACCGGGTCAGTTCCTTTTGACTTACGAAGTCACAGTTGAAATTGAAGGGGCTGAAAAGCCTGCATTGATTGCGGACTGGTTGGGCATGCAGTTTATTGGATAGTTTCTCTATATGAGAAAATGATATTTACGCCGCACGGTTTAAACTGTGCGGCGTTTTTTTTGAACATTCGTGGTTAAAAACCGTAGGGTTTCTCTCGCTCAGTCGTTGTATAAATTGATTGAGTATAGCGACGGGTCGCAAGACTTGTTTGATCTGGATAATGATCCCAGAGAATCGCAAGACTTGTTTGATCTGGATAATGATCCCAGAGAACAATCTGATCTTTTAGAAGGCTGTACAGATACGGTTTCAATTCTAAGTGATTTGGAAACGCAAGCGGCCAATATTCGACAATAAAGATAGGCCGTATTTCACGGCCCGCCCAATTAAACGTAAACGGGACTAACTAAAGTCAAAGAAACATAATTTGTTTCCGTCTGGGTCTTTGACATATCCGCCGTAAAACTGGTTTTCAATTCGCTGACCGGGTTCGCCGTCACATGTTGCGCCGAGTTCGATCGCTTTGTTATAGAGTGCCGCTGCGCCTTCTTTTGAGCCACCAGGAAAAGCGACCATAACGCCGTTACCGGGTGTTGGAGCTTCTTCGTTATATGGCACACAAACCGCAACCATTGGTTCGGCCATAGAGTTCCCGATCATGGCAATACGGCCACCATCAAATAGCACTTTCGCCCCAAAAAGCTCTGAGTAAAATTTCTTAGAGGCATCGATATCTTTGACGCCAAGGGTTGTGTATCCGATCATAATATTTCCTTTTAATGTAAAGTTGTGACACTAACCTACGCGGATTGCAGGGAGCCTGTCTTCATATAAATTAAGTCAAATACCTATGAAAATGGGATGGCATAAAAATTTCACAGAACGCCCATTAGTTCTTTTGACAGTTTTAGCTTTTTCGTCACGCAAGCCCAAAAGCTCCACACCTAAAAGGTGCAGAGTACGAAGTAGAAAGTTGTAGATACGGACGGCCCGTGCGGTCGGCATCCATACCGGATACCGTAAATATGTTTTGTTTCGTATGGGTCTCGACCACACGGCGGCGCCAGCTTTCACAGTGTAGGACAAGTGATGGATCTACCGAGTACACTACAGTATGCCCAGACTGACCCCATTTGTTAAACGAGGCAGTATCTAAGAAGCACCGTCTTTGACCCGCTGTTAACATGGACAACTGCCCGAAAGTCAAAGAACGACTTTAATATAGGGGTAGAGGAAATGGCGGGGATAGAGTTTAGGAAAATCTATGCACTACATGTCATCCCGGAGTTTATCTGGGATGACACATCGAGTGCGGGATAACAGAGAGTCGATTGTATCCCAAAACTCACAAACTAAAATAATCGTCATTCTCGCCCATGTGGTGGGAATTCATGGAGCCATAAATACGTATTCGAAAACAACAGAAAAATCTGCTCTATGGATCCAAGAGTCAAGCCCTAGGATGACGTAATGAGAGGCAGTCTCCAAACCTCATCCTGAGGACGGGCGAAGCCCGTGGACTCGAAGGATGCTCCAGCCGAAACAAATGTTCTTAATCCTGCCATCCATCGAGTCCCGCGGCTTCGCCACGCCTCAGGATGAGGTAATCAGAATAGTTTCTGTGGCAGTTAAGCTAGAATTAAATTTAATCAGAGGATATCCTGCCAGAATATCTGCTAAGATTTTTATTTACACAGGGAATCATTCCTATTAAATTTATAACAGGGTCAAAATTTGTAAATTCACGATTTTCATTTTCGATAAAATGGCTAGATAATTTTGGTTGTTCGTTCCTAAAGAACAGCCAGTTCTTTGAATAAACCTGAACAGATAAATTAATAATATCGATAATTTTGCAGTCTGCAATTCGGGTAAAAACTCTTTTCTTTTTATAATTATGCGCGGGTTTAAAATAAAGGAGAGCCACTTTAGGAGTGAGAGGGACTAAAACGCGAGGAAAAGCTGTTTGTTCAATATCTGTAAGTCTCATATTTTGATAAAAACCATCACCAAAAATGAATTCTTTCGTTTTTGAGAACAAAATCACAAGATCACCTCCCTCAGACATCATCTTAGACAGGGCAGGATGCTTTCTACTTAAGTTGGCACTAATTAGTTGTTTTCTTTCTCTAGAGCCTAACTTTCCTCTATGTTTTTCCACGAACATAGCTGCATACTCTCGGTACTTTGGAGATCGAACCACCAGAGAAGAAATACAGTCTATAATTTGATTAAATTCTGTGTCGGAGCAATCGTGGGCTGTAAAACACTTTCTAAATATTATTGATTTTTTTGAATGGTTTTGGACAATAGCTTCGATCTGATGAATAACGTGGGGGAAATTTGAATCAGCATTGTCA